>JAEEGK010027285.1_pt1 | contig 11545 bp, 6 predicted proteins | sample 8958771 | NCBI WGS metagenome assembly JAEEGK01 (sample SAMN16246547, study PRJNA631951) | gut metagenome | biome: gut microbiome; feature: rumen; material: SC-attached | host: Bos | place: Iran: Karaj | collected 2018-10 | reverse complement strand
TTTCATCTTTAAAAACTTCTTTATCTTCTCTTCCAGTTAAAATATTTTCTCTTAAAACATACATTGCTTTATATGCTTCATCTTTTAATCTTTTTGATTCTTTTATTTTTTTTAATTGAGCTTCATATAAATCAACTTTATTAAAAGTATTTTTATCTAATATTCTATCATCATTTAATATTTTTTTATATACTTTTCTAAATTCATTTCTTGCTGGATTTGGTATTTTTTTTAATTTATTTATTAATTGTTCTTCATATGTTTGTCCTTCATAATATGATTTTTTTGGTTCAATTTTAATTTTTTTATTTAATCTATTTGCTAATTTTAATAATACACTTTCACTATCTTTTTTTGCTTTTGTTTCTTCTTTAATTGTTGCTTTAATTGAATCTTTTATAACACTTGTATCATTTAAAACTTTATATACTATATTATTAAATTTTGAATGTCTTTTTCTTTCAGTTAAACTATGTTTATTATTAAATTCATCAAATTTTTTTTTATTTTTATTATTATTTATATATTTTAAATTTGGAATATCATTTTTCTTATTAAATAAACTATAAGCAGTTTTAGGTCTTGTTGAACTTGATTTTTCTCTTGAAGAATTATAATTTAAATTTAAATCATCAAAATCACTATTTTTAGTATTAATATTAGTTTCATTAGTTTTTTGTATGAATTCACTAAATTTATTCTTATTTTTTTCTTCAATTTCATAATATAAATCTTCAAAAGTTTTTGCATATTTTCTATAATTAACTTCTTTTTCATTTCTACTTTTGGTAAAACCACTTGGTTTAAAAGATTTAGAATACATTGTAGTTGCGCCTAATTTTCTTTTAGAACCACAAAACTCAGTACTTGGAGTAAATAAATTACTTTTTTTATTTCTTTCAAATAAAAATGAAGGTTTATTATCACTTATATTTTCAATATCTGTTCCTAAATCAATAATTTCAGCATCTTTATTTATTTTATTTATTTTTAAATATCCATTTATTTTTTTCATATCACTTTTCATTGATGAAAAATCAATGTCATCTAAATTTAAACTATTATGTCTTTTTAATTTTGGTTTATTCATTTTTATTTGTCTTTCAATTTCCTCTGGATGAACTATTAACCAATCATTTAATTTTATTAATTTTGATATTCTTGTATTAATATGTAATATTTTATTTGATAATATTCTTAATGAATGTGGATCTCTTGTTAATACTAATATTTTTTTTAATTTTTGTCTTTCTTTTTGTAAATAAATTATTTCTTTATTTCGTTTTGATATTATTCTTTTTTTTTGATCTTCTTTTTCCATTTCATTTAATTTTCTTTTTAAACCAAATCTAGGATCATTATATGTATTTGATAATGCTGAATCTCTTTTTACTCTTTTATTTGGTGATCTTGCTGATAAATTTCTTGTTGATATTGGTGATTTGATCATTATTTTATTTTTCTTATCATTTTTGTTTGAATTTGATGTAAAATTGTTATTAATATATTTTTTTAATTTTTTTGGAGATTTATATAAAGTGTCTAATGGAAATGCATTTATATCTAATACTGATTTTCTTATATGCTTTTTCATTTAATTTATTCTTTTTATATATATTTAATTTTATTTAAACATTTAGTTTTATTGCTTTATTAATAATATATAAAATTATATAATATATATTTTTAGATTTTTTATTTTTTAATTTAATTTTATATATTTTATGAAATTGATATATTTTGTAAAAAAACATTTTTTTAATATATAATTCAATTAATAATTAACTCTTATTCTAAAAAAATTAAAAAAATTTATTATATTTTCATTGCTAAATATTATTTGTTTTTTTTTGAGAGTTTTACTTTTCCAAATCTACCTTGTCTTATTTCTTTTAATTAGTAATCTTTTATATTTAGAAATTTTTTTTTTGATAATATTAAATATAATATTTTTGTTGTTTATAAAATTTTTTATATATGTAATATTATTTTTGTATAATATTTTTTTAATTATTTTTTTAGAATTAATTTCCAAAAAAAAATATTTATAATTCTACTATTTAATATTTAACATTTTTTAAATAAAAATTTTTTTAATGTACATTCATTTGTTATTAATATAAATTTCAAAATTATAAATCAATTTTTGATAATATAAGTCTAGAAAGTTTCCAATAAGAAAAATTTGTTCCTCTAATTCTTTTAATTTTAAAAATATTTGCATTTGGTATTTCATCATCTTCAGAAATATTAATTTCAATAATTAAACCTTCTTTTAAAATATCAATTATAAATTTATTTTTAGTTGGTGTTCTATATTTAATTTTATTTAATTTTAAAGATTGAATAAGAGAATCTTTCAAAACAGTTTTAGATTTAAAAGAAATTGTAATTAAATCAACTGGAATAAAATTATCATTTTTTTGAATAAAAGAATTAATAGAAAATTTCTTCATTGGATTATTTAAATTTTGATGAGAAGTTAAATATTGATTAATTCTTTTAGAATTAATTTTTTTTTGTATTAAATTATTTTTATTAAAATCAAAATTAAAATTACTATTATTACTATTAATATCAGTATTATAATTTTTTCTATCATCAATATCATTTATATTCATTTTATAATTTTTAATAGGATTATGAATTTTATTATTTTCAGTAATTGAAATTTTCCTTTCAGTAGACCATTGTTTTTCTTTATCAATTTTTTTCATATTAGGAATTAAATAATTAATATCTTTATTTATACTACTTTCACTACTTTTATCATTATTTTTCTTACTTAAAGGTCTAGAATTATCATTTTTATAACTTTTAATTCTATATTTATAAATTTTATTATTAGGAAAATTAAGAGAAAATCTTTTACTTTGAATATTATTATTATCTAAACTTTTAACTTTTCTCTTTTGAGTTCTTTCTTTTTCTTTAATAACACCATATTTTCTAGCTTCAATAACTTTATTAAAATCACAATTATAATTTTTATATAAATTATCTTTATCATCAATATATTTTTGAAATAAATCACTTTTTAAATCAGCAATACTTTTTTTTCCTTCTCTTAACTTTTTTTTCAATATTAAATAATACAAAGTACAAATATCATTATGTCTATTTGACAAAATACAAGATCTAATTTCTTCTAAATTTAATTTAAATTTATTTCCCATTTCAATAACAACATTTTCATCAATAGGAATAACAATAGTATTAATTAATAAACCTTCATAAACTAAATTCCTTCCATTTTTTCTATATAAATTAAACCAAGGATGACTTTTAATTTGATTAATATTAAATCTAAGATTAGGATTAGTAACTAAAATTCTTTTAATTAAATCTTTACCTAATTCAGAAACAAAATTAGGAATATTAAATTTACCATCAATTATTTTTTTATATAATTTCTCATTATCATTATCTTCATTTTCAAAAGGTAAAAAACCACAAATCATAGCAAATAAAACAATACCAGAACTCCAAATATCAACTTTTGAAGCTTTATATTCTTTTCCATTTAACATTTCTGGTGCTGCATATGAAGGACTTCCACATGCAGATTTTAGTAATTGATTATTTTTATTATTGTAAATATTACTTAAACCAAAATCTACTATTTTTAAATTTATATTTTTATCATCTAATAATAAATTTTCTGGTTTAATATCACGATGTACTATTTTTAATTTATTCATATATTCAATTCCACTTATTATTTGTTGATAAAATTTACATGCTTCAATTTCATCTAATTTCTTTTTTGTTGTTATATAATCAAATAATTCTTTACCTGATATATATTCCATTATTAAATATATTGATTTATCTGATTGAATTACATTATATAAATGAACTATGTTTGGATGACGTAAACATTTTAATATTTTTATTTCTCTTTCTACTCTTGTTTTATCTTCGTATTGTAATATTTTTAATTTATCCATTATTTTTATTGCTACTTTTTCATTTGTTTGTTTATTTATTCCTAATCTTACTATTCCAAATGTTCCTTCACCTAATTTATCTTTTAATATAAAATCACATATTTGAGAATGAGAATTTTGAATTGGGGAATTTTTGTTTGATATTAAATCTGGGGTTATTGATAATATTTCTTCTTTTTTATTTTGATTTATTGATATTTCTTCTTTTTTTATATTATCTGACATTTATTTATTTTTTTTTTTATTTTTTTTAGAATTTTAAAAAATGAATTTTTAGTTTTTGTTTTGAATATTTATAAATAAATAATAATAAAAATTATTTTTTATTTTGTCTTTTTTTAGCTGATTGTCTTTTTAATTTATTTTCTTCATTAATTGCATTATTATCAATAAATTTATCTAATGAACTATAACCACCAACATGTCTAATTCTAATATTATCTTTTTCAATCTTAACCATTATTTTTTGTGTTCCATATTCATAATTATTAGGAGATGTTTTTTTAAATGTAATTTTAGGCAATTTTCTCTTTGAATAAAAATATTTTAAATATTGTTCTAATTTAATATCATTTTCATCTACTTTTGATGTTATTACATATTCAAATTTAGTTTGTGTATCATCATTGATTACTTTATCATCATCTTCATCACTCAATTCTTTTATTATTTCTTTTTTTGATATTAAATTATATTTATTAATTATATTTTTTATTATATTTTTTTCTCCTTCATTTAAATGATTATCAGTTAATAATAAGTCAGTATCAATTTCTGATAAAATTGATTTAAGAGATTTCATTAATATTTCTTTTTTTTCTTCATTGTTTATATTATGATTTGTTTCAGAATTTTTATTATCTATTAAAGGATCTAAAAAATCTTTAAATAAGTCAATTTCTTTTCCTTTAAAAGGGGTTATTTTTTTAATATTTTTATTATCATTTCTATTAATATTTACATTTATAAATGTTTTATATTCTCCTTTATTTAATTTCTTTTGTAAATTATATTGTTTTTTATTCATATAATTAAATTTTTCATTATATTGTTTTAATAAATCTTTAAATTTATTATTAACATAAACAGAATGTTTAATTTGTTGATAAAATAAATTTTGATAAGCCATAAAATTATCAAAAACTTGTTTAGTTTGATTAATCATAATATCTAAATTATCAATATTATCTAAATATGATAAAGGATTTGTAGAAATAAAATTTTTAACATAATCACTAAATTCTTTTTCAGTTTCTTCAACTTCATTTTCAATTTCATCATTAATTATACTATTATCAAAAGGATCTTCTTCAGGTTCTTTTTTTTCTATATTAGTATTATTATTATCTATCGTAGTATTATTATTTTTATTTTCTTTTAAAGAATTAATATTATTTTTAATTTCTTTACGAATATTCATTGAATAACTATTATTATTTATTTTCTTTGTTTTTTCCATTAGATTTTTTTTCATATAATCAAAATTTATTATTCCATTTTGAGATGAAGGAGTTTTTATTTTTCTTTTATTTGAAAATATTTTTTTTTGATTTAATTCTTTTGTTTTTGGACTTAATGAAAGAATATTATTTTCTGAATTTATTTCAGTATTATAATTTGTATTTATATTTGTTTTATTTGAGTCTATTTTTTCATTATTATATAATATCATAGCACAAATTGTTATTATTAAATTCATTGATTTTTTTGGTCCAAATATTATTCTTTTTATTGAATCTGTCATTATAATTTGACATTTTTTTTCAAATGAATCTACTTTTTTATTTAATATATTATTATATGGTATTACAAAATCAGTTATTCCAATTAAAGAATTATTTTTTGTTACTTTTATTGTATATTTTATATTTTTTTTTTTAATAGGATAATTTTTGTGTGTTATTTCATTTTGTTCTTGATACTAATTTTTTATATTTATATATTATATTTTACTGTTATTTCATCTTCAAAATCTTTTCCTTCTGATAAAAAACTAAAACCAAATAAATCAAAATCAAAATTATTTGGTTGATAATCAATAATTTTCAAAATAATAGTAACATAAGACATTTTATGAAATAAAAAATTTAAAAAAATTCAAAAAAAAAAAAAAATTAAAGTTAAAAAAAATTAAAATGTCAGACACAATAAAAGATGAATTTTCCTGGATTTCAAATGGTAGAATTTATCAAATTTTCATAGATCGTTTCGCAGGTACAAAAAAATCATATACAGAAAATGAATTAAGAAAAGGTTTCTTAAATGGAAATTTAAAATCAGCAATAGAAAAATTAGATTATATAAAATCTCTGAATTTTAATATAATATGGATAACACCTTTTTTTGTAAATCATAAAGAAGGTTATCATGGTTATCATACTGAAAATTTTAATCATGTTGATCCAAGATTTGCTTATGGAGAAAATATTGAAGATTTTAATACTGGAAATCCACTTAATGATAATGATTTAGATTTAATTACTAAAAGTGATGAAGTACTTATTAATTTTATACAAGAATGTCATAAAAGGGATATTAAAGTTATGATGGATATTGTTATTAATCATGTTTATGAAACTCATCCTTTTTTTATTGATGCTTATAAAAATAAAAATAGTAAATATAGAAAATGGTTTTATTTTGTTGAAGATATGAGTGAAGAAGAATATCAACAATTGTTTCCTATGGATGAATTTTTAGATGAAAAGATAATTGAAGATAATAAAAAAGAAGAAAACAAAAAAGAAGAAATTAAAAATGAAGAAATAAATGAAGAAGAAATTAAAAAAGAAGAAAATAAAAAAGAAGAAAATAAAAAAGAAGAAAATAAAAAAGAAGAAAATAAAAAAGAAGAAATTAATAAAGAAGAAAATAAAAAAGAAGAAATAAACAATAAAAACAAAGAACAAAATCCCCAAAATCCAAAACCAAAAAAGGAATATTGTCTAAAATACTTATCTTTTATGCATTTAGGTTTCCTCCCAAAATTAAATCTAGACAATAATGAATGTGGAACTTATATGATAAAAGTAATAAAAAAATACTTAAAACTAGGAATAGACTCAGTTCGTGTAGATCATGCAATAGGAGCATCATTACAATTTTTAAAAAGAATGACAAGTGAAATACATAAAGATTTTCCTTCAGTTCCTTTTATAGGTGAAGTCCCACCTTGTACATTAATAAAATATGCAGAAACAATAAAATCAATTCCAAAAGAAAAATTAAAATTAGTAATTAAAGAAAATTTAAACTCAATTCCTTATGTAAGTGAAATTTTTTTAGATTTTGAAAATTATTTAGACGGTTTACTTGATTTTAATTTTAAAAATATTGTGAAAGCTTTTACTTTAAATGAAATTTCTTTTGATATTTGTATTAAAATGATTGAAAAACATTATTCAATATTTAAAGGAAGAAAATTGATTTTAGTTAAATTTTTAGATTCACATGATGAAGATAGATTATTGTTTAATTGTCATAATGATAGAAATTTAATGAAAATTGCTTTGGATATTTTATTTAGGAAATTTGAAGGAAGAAATGATCCTTTAATTTTTTATTATGGAACTGAAGATTTTATGAGTCAAAGTAAAACTACTATGCATGAAGATTATGGAGATTTTAGAACGAGACAACCTATGAATTTTAGTTTTGAATATATGAAAAATTTACTCAAGTGAAATTTTTTTTTATTTTAACTATTTTTTAATTAAATTATAATTAATTTGAAAAAAATTTTTTAAATGAGTATTAATATCAATTATGAATATGAAGGATCTTCAAACTTTGTTTATGTTAAACAAAATATTTCTTTTGAAGAATTAATTAATAATCTTATTGAAGAAGAATTAATAGAACTTGAAGAAAATGAAGTTGTTAATTTATATGACAAAAATAATAATCAAATAAATAATAATGAAGATTTAAATCATTCTATAAATAATTCAGTATTGAATTGCATTCTTAAAGTTGAAGAAAAAAAGGAAGAAAAAAAAAAAGAAAAGGAAAAAGAAAAAGAGAAAGAAAGAGAAAGAGAAAAAGAAAAAGAAAGGGAAAAAGAGAGAGAAAAAGAAAGAGAAAGAGAAAAAGAAAAAGAAAGGGAAAAAGAAAAAGAGAAAGAAAAAGAAAAAGAAAGGGAAAAAGAGAGAGAAAAAGAAAGAGAAAGAGAAAAAGAAAAAGAAAGAGAAAAAGAAAAAGAAAGAGAAAAAGAAAGAGAAAAAGAAAAAGAAAAACAAAAAGAGAAAGAAAAAGAAAATGAAAAAGAGAGAGAAAAAGAAAGAAAAAAAGAAAAAGAAAAAGAAAAAGAAGGAGAGAGAGAAAAAGAAAAAGAAAAAGAAAGAGAAAAGGAAAGAGAAAAAAATAGAGAGATTCAAAAACATAGAGACATCCTAAGTGAAAAAATAGAAATAAAAGAATTAAATTTAAGGAAAGAAATAACTAAAGGAAAAAGAAAATCTAATGAAAATGAAAAAACAGCAAATAAAGATAAAGAAATGGATATAGAAAAAGAACAGAAATTATATGAGAAAATAAATACAAGAAATGAGGTTCAAAATATTAATCCTAAATTATCAACTAATCAAGAGTTTAATAAAACAATAACCCCAAAGAGAAAAATTAATTATAAAAATATCAAAATTAAACCTCCATCAAACTTGACAAATAATACCAAAAATATAAATATAAGAAGAAAGACCTTAAAAAATTTAGATAAAAATAATAATATTTTGGATAAATTAATTATACCTAAAGAGCCTGTGAAATTAAAAACTACTCTCAAAAGTTTAAATTTAAATCAATATTCTAATAATACTAATCAACAAATAAAAGGATTATTAAATAGTATACAAAATTATAAAAAAATAAGTATGGATAAAAAAGATAAAGAAAATAAGGAAAATAATAATTTTTATTTAAATACTGATATGAATAATAATATTAAATTTGATTTAAAAGATAGTAAAAATTATAGACAAATAAACACTATAAGTAAAATTAAAAAAATTGATATTTTTGAGGAAAATAATAAATGGCAAAGATTAAATACTGAAATTATCCAAAATAAAAATAAAAATTATTTAGATAATAGAAAAAGAACTAATTATATAAATACTAGCACATTAGATACAATTAAAAATAGTTTGGGATATATTTCAGATGCTAAGAAGAATGTATTAATTAATAATAATAGAAACTTGTATTTAAACAGCAGAAGAGATAAGAAAAAATACTTAGATATAAAAAGAATTAAATCAAATACTTTTACAGATAATAATAATTTGTCAATAAATAATACTTATAATAGTTCTTCAATTAAAAGTAATATAATTCCAAAGAGCTCAATTGGTAAAAAATTATTAAACAAGTTACCATTTTTAACAAATAAGAGTAATAATAATGATCTTATATATGGTGCAAATTATTATAATTTTTCAAATAGAAAATTAAACAATGAATCAGATATCACTGATAATATAGTCAAAACTGAGCCTTCTTCTGAATTTTTTGTTAAACTTAATAATAGAGATAATCTTTTTAATCATGCAAAAGAAAGGGTAAATTCTAACCTAAATACAAATGTAAATACAAACATAAATACAAATATAAATTCTAACATTACTCAATCAAGTAAATTGCAAAGAGCATATCCTAAAAGGTTTAATTATGAACATCCTGCTACATATTTAAGATATTTAAATAATATTAAAAATCCTTTAAATTATAATTCATCAAAAGCTAATAATAATAATAATTTAATAAAATATACTTCAAATAATGATATAGTCAAAAATCCTAGTTTAACAAGAGATAAAAAATTAATATTCCCAAAAAATCATGAAACCACAATAACTGCCAAAAAGAATCCAATCTTTAATATACGTAACACAGTTATTAATTTTAATATGTATGATACTAGTTTATTTATAAATTCATTTAATAAAAAAACACATGATAGAAAAAAATTCAATTTAATAAACCCATATAGTACTCAAAGTCATGTGCAACCTACTAAAAAATATTCAAAGGAAACATCAGAATTATATAGTCAAAAAACATACAATACATCTATAAACAAAGTTACAAATTGCCATTATAGACCCTTATTTAAAACAAAAACAATCTCAAGTACACATAATAATAACCACAGTATATCTATAAATAACACTAACACCAATAATAATATAATTAACAGTAGCATAAATAGCAATGTAAATAATAAAGATATATTATACTCACAAAGTCGTCCATTAAAAACTCAAAGTTTATTAGAAGATAATAAAATAAATTCCCTCACTTCTTTTAATCAATTAGTAAATAAAATGAAAAATAAACAACTATATAACAAAAAACATTCAAACAGTGTCGAAAGAAACAATAGCTTATTTAAAAGTAAAAAACTAAATGAGTATTATTTAAAAAGCATGAAAACAAAGAATGAAAAAAAGACAACAATGGAACTTAATACAGGTGGTATAAACAATATGCTAAATAATAAATATAAATCTATAAATACAAATAAAAATTATACTTTACCTTCTCTTATTGTTAATTCAAAAAAATTCTTTTATCCTAAAAAAAAGAATGGTACTTTTATGCAGTCGCAAGGCAAAACGATGAGAATAATAAATCCTTTACAGTTAAATAATGTAAATGATAATCAAAAACATTATTATTTGAAGGGGAATTTAAAGATTTAGGTTAAAGTATAAGTTTAAAATAAAATAAATATTAAATTAATAATATTATTTATATTGTATTTGTTGTAAAATTAAATTGAAGTAAAATAATTCTTAAATTATAATATTTTTTAGAAGACTACTTATGATTTAAATAACAATTATTAAATTATTAAAATTAACTATAAATAATTAAATAAATAATAAAATTATTTTTAATAAAATTAAATTAAATTTAATTAAATTAAAATATATTTGAATAAAATGTCAGATATAACCTGTTGTAAAAAAGGATTAGTTTATACTTTTTTAGGTCTTAATATTTTTTTATCATTGGTAATAAATTTATTATTATATGTGTCAACTTACGATGTAATATTTCTTGATTGGTATCAATATATATATCTCATATTAGCAATAATAATTTGGGTTCTTCTTTTATTTATGTATGTAGCAAAATTAATTTTAATTATAATCGGTAAATTACCATCAAAATATGTCTTTTTAACTTGGATGGTATTAAATATCCCCGCATCAGCTTTTTTCCTAATTGCGTTCATTTTTGATTTAGTAATGTTTGGTCAAAATGAAATTTCTTGGGATATTTATATTATTGCTTTTGTGCTTGTTTTTATATTATTTATTATATTCACAGCGTTTGATTTTTTTTTGATTAAAATTCAGATACAAATGGGAGAAAATAATGGAAATAAATTTAATATGATAGAAAATAATAGTAATTCTTTACCGGGGAGAAATGTGGAAAAAATTGAATTGAGGGAAACTAAAGAGATTAAAGTTCTGCAAAGTGATGACAATGTTAAAAAAGATATTGCTAATTCACAAAATGAAAAAATTAAAGATAATTAAATTTATTAAATATATAATTATATTTTTTTTTCATTTTTGATTTTT
>JAEEGK010027283.1_pt1 | contig 11545 bp, 10 predicted proteins | sample 8958771 | NCBI WGS metagenome assembly JAEEGK01 (sample SAMN16246547, study PRJNA631951) | gut metagenome | biome: gut microbiome; feature: rumen; material: SC-attached | host: Bos | place: Iran: Karaj | collected 2018-10 | reverse complement strand
TATGCCCTCGCAAACAAGCTCGATGCATCTACAGAACGTCAGAATCTAGCACCGTATAGAAAAATCTTAATAGAGTTTAATCAAACCCGCTGCTTTTATTGTGGCAAACCTCTCCATGATAACACAGAGAAAGCAAGTCCTGTAGATCATTTTATCCCATGGTCTTTTGTAAAAGATGACAAGCTCTGGAACTTTGTACTCGCCTGCCCTCATTGTAACAGTGCAAAAAGTAATGTAGTTCCCGACCAAGGGTACTTTACCGCATTAAAAGAACGGAATTCCAAATTATGTAATCTTGATAATCAGATTGTCCGTCAAGATTTTAAAACTTATTCATATTCAAGACTTATCGAAATGCAGCATTCTGCTGTATTTAATGGATTTGATTACGGATGGAAGGCATAGAAATAAGATTTCCATACTTTAGATTATAAAATTACTCCTTATTTTGTCTTTTACATCTGAATAAGTTGTCTCAAAGAAATTAAAATTACAGCCGTTATATCTTATTGTCATCTTAACCTTTTTTCTGTATAACCAGATTTCAGGGCTTGTAAGAACAACCGCTTCCCCATAAGCTTTTGTATTTATCCATTCTAAGAACTTGTCAAGTTTAATTCTTATGATGTAATAATGGATTTTATTACAACTTCTTCTTTTCTCAAGAATCGAACAGACAGAATTATTACATAACAATTCAAGCCTGTTTTGATCACTTCCGCTACATACAATAATCATAAAAACCTCCACATATATATATGTGTGCGATTTTTATTTTTTAGGAAGCAAATTTGAAATTATTTTAAAAATTCTTTAATTTTTGGAAGAATTTCCCTGTCTGCAGGCAACCAATCAACAGAATCAATCTCTTCTAATGAAATCCATTTTGCATCTTCGTGTTCAAGAAGTTTTAATTCTCCACTTTTGATAGAACACCAGAAACATTTCATTGAAATATGGAATGTAGGATAATCATATTCAATTGTTCCAATTTCTTTTTCAACGATGATTTCTGTATCAAGCTCTTCTTCAATTTCTCGTACAATAGCTGTTTCCGGAGTCTCATTTGGTTCTATCTTTCCACCAGGGAATTCCCAACCATCTTTAAAATCTCCATAACCACGTTGAGTTGTAAATATTTTTTCAACGCCATTTACAAATTCTCGATGCATAACAGCAGCAACCACGTTAATCGATTTCATAAATATCCTCTAATATATAATCAAATAAATTCTTTTCTACAGGAGTTTCAAGTAGATAGTGAATTTTAAAAATATCTGTTTTTCCATCAATCTTATCAGGAATTGGCTCTCCGGATGCATTAATTCTTCCTAGGAAGTAATATTCTTTTGAATCTTTATCATTTTTATCTTTTCGTACAAACAAATAGAATTTCGTATTTTGATATTGTTCACTTCTTCTAAAAATTTTCTCAGCATCAGGACCATCTATTTTTCTAGGATTTTTCGAAATAGCAATGATTTCATTTTGCGACAAGAACTTATCTTCGTATGGAATTGCATCATCATCTTTCTTATAGTTAATAAATACTGCAAAGGTATTTGAATACTCATTGTACCAATAACCTCCTACAGAATACGCATTAACTTCTTTATCCCATCCCAAAAGTTTTTCAACATCAAAAACTGTATATTTTTTCCAAAGAGACAGTCTGGTATCTTGGTATAACCCTGAATATTTTTTTTCATACTTCATCAACCCGTGTTCTATAAGTTCAGATACCATATTTTTAAAATCCTTATTTTCTAAGAACTTTTGAAAATCCTAATTAATTGAGATTGTCCCATTATTTGAATTAATAAAAATACAATTTTTGTTTCTTGATTGTCCTAACGGAGTTCTAAAATTATTTGTCAAATTTGCAATTACATTTTCAATTTCTAAATTTGTAGGTTCAATATTATAATTAAATTTCATAACTTCTTGGTAGTGCGATAAAATATCTGCTTCCCCTTGAATTAATAATGATAAAATTATTAGTTCATCGGGTCTAACACCGATAGCAAATTCTTTTGAAATTACCTTTAGAATATTTCTTTGTGCATCAGCTAATTGTATCTTAAAGTCATCTTCATAGGCTATAAGATATTCATAGTAAGAATCTTTTACTGTAAAAAACTTCTCAACATCAATTACATCATTCTCATCAAAATCTTTTATCGTAGGTATACGTCCTAATCTATATTTTAAGTTTTTATACGATTCGTGTAATAATTTAAGACTATCTGTTGAAGCTCTATCAATTGATTTTAAAATTCTTTTACGGGTAATTTCATCAAAATGAATTGTTGCAGCTCCAGGAATTACAGATTGTCCATGAGTAAGTGGTTTACGCATATCATCTTTATCATATGATTTACTACCAGTTAATGCCATTGGAATTAAATAATTATTATTGTAATTTCCTATAAAGTCGAGAATAGTAACAAACTCTTTTGAATTATGTTTTCGCAAACCTCTTCCAAGCTGCTGAACAAAAATGATAATACTTTTTGTTGGACGCAACATTACAATTTGATTAATCTCAGGAATATCAACTCCTTCATTAAAAATATCTACAGTAAACAAGTAATCTAATTGTTCTTCTCTTGGAATTGAATCATCTGTTAATCGATCTATACAGTTTTCTATATATTCTTGGTATTTCTCATCTCCTCCACCGTGGAGAGAAACTGTTCGATAACCTCGTTCATTAAACTTTTTTGATAGTTCATCTGCAACATCCAATTTATTAACGAAAATTAATCCTTTTACTCGTTCACCACTATAACCGTAATATCTTACCTCTCTAATAATATGTTCAACTCGTTGATCGCTAGTAATTTTATTAAAATTACTGAAATCTTCATCTGAGAATGTTTTACCATCAATCTGTAAATCACTAATACCGTAATAATCAAAAGGACATAGAAGATTTTCTTTTAAGGCTTGTTGGAGTCGAATCTCATAAGCAATATTATGTTTAAATAAACTAAATATATCAAAATCATCACTACGTTCAGGAGTTGCCGACATTCCTAACCACAACTTTGGTTTAAAATAATTCATGATTTGTTGATATCCATTTGAACCAGCACGGTGTACCTCATCAATTATAATTGTATCAAAGGCATCTTCTGAAAACTTTTCTCTTTTATCTTTATCTCTTAAAGTATCTAAGGTTGAAAAGATAAATCTTGCATTTGTTTCTTTATAATTTTCGAAATATAATCCCATTGAAATCTTATCACTAAAAACATTTTCAAAAGTTTCTTTTGCTTGCTTTGCAATTTTCTTTCTGTGTACTATAAATAACATTCGTTGCAGGTTTTCTTCTTCAACTTCAGTTCTTATTTCAAACGCTGAAGCATAAGTTTTTCCAGTACCCGTCGCAGAAATAAGAAGCGCTCGATCTTTCTTTTCTGCTCGCAATTTACGCATCTTAGTTATAAAAGCTGCCTGCATATCATTAGGCTCTAAATCTACCTTTTGTATTTTTATTGGATTTTCATGTAATGCAATTTGTTTTTGCTTCTTATTAATCTGAAATCTTTCTTTATAACAGTCTTTATAATCTTTATAGTAAACGCTCTTTTCAGAACTCCAATACTTTTCAAATTCAAAAAGGATTTGTTTTGTATATTGTCCATCTTGTGTTGAGATTGTTTCTGTATTCCACTCTTTGTTTTTTGTTAGAGCATAAAAGGTTAAATTTGAACTACCTATAATAATATTATATTTTTCATTTTTCTTAAAAATATAACCTTTAGTATGAAAACCTCCCTCTTTATCATCTTCATCAACTTTATAGATTTTCAGTTCTATATTTGGAAATTGCAATAAAAAATCTAAAGCGTTCGGTTCATTAAATAATTTATAATCCGTGGTTAATATATAACCATGAGCTTTATCGCCTTTATTTGCAAATTCTCTAAAAGCAGATTTAAACTTACTAATTCCTCCCCAAGAAATAAAAGCTACACTAAGATAAAAACATTCACAGTCACTAATTCTTTGTTCTAATATGTTTAATACATATTCACAATTATCATCATCGTTAGTAATAATTCTTGGTTGAAAAGCAAGATTTGAAGTTGTACTATAATCTATAAAAGCTGTTTTACATCCATTTTGAATATTTTCTGAAATTTGATCCATACTTGCAGCTTAGCAGGAATTCACAAAAAGGACCAGATCTTTAGAAGATTAAGTAAATGGGTTTTTAATTAAAATTATAAGAAATATTGAATTTATACTTCTTCTTATATTGACAATTTTCAAGTCTTCATGCAATTATATATTTAGGCACATATAAGAAGCCCTAAAATATAAATCTAAAATCATTTTGCTTGTCATGTTGTGATGCAAGTTACACTTAGCAATCAGAGTTTTCTTAGTTTTTCTATTTTCAAGTTTTCTTATAAAGCCTTCAGACAATTTATTTTTCTCAAAAATTGATGACAGGATAACTGTGCCTAAATTTATTTTTAGGAGTTCTCACATGTTGAGCAGAGAAAACATTGATTATGTACAAAGTGCAATCGGGTATCATTTTAAAAATGAACGATTACTTGTACAGGCTTTTATTCGTAAATCTTATTCTCAGGAGCATCCAGAGGTTCAAAACAATGAGGTTCTGGAGTTCTATGGTGATGAGGCATTGGATTTATACATTACAAAAATGATGTATAAAAAGTTTTCAAAAATCTCGGAAGGTACTTTTATTTCAGAGAAAAATGAGGGTGAACTTACAAAATTAAAATCGGTTTATGTAAGTAAGCATACTCTTGCTCAATGCGCCTATAATGCAGGTTTTTATCTTTATCTGTATTTGGGGCAAAGCGATATAAAAAATGAAGTTCAAAAGAGTGCATCTATAAATGAAGATTTATTCGAAGCTATTGTAGGAGCTGTTGCAGTAGATTGTGACTGGGATTTTAAGGTCATAGATAAAGTTTGTGAAACAATGCTCAGCATGGATTCAATGAACAGTTATCTGTGTGTCTTAGTTTTAGAAAAATGTCATGAATTAGGATTTGGAGAACCAGAGAATATCCCTCGTCTCAGACAGCCACAGACTTTAGAAGATATGCGCCCTCACAACTGGTGGGAAGTTAGAATAGGTTGTGAGCAAGGTCAGATGGCACCAGATCCAAAAACAGGCCTCTACGAATATGGTATTAGAATTAATGATAAGTTTTTCTCTGGTACAGGAATTGGTCCTTTTCAGGCTAAGATGGCTGCAGAATGTAAAGCTTTGAATTATCTCTGCCATGAAGAAATTAAAAGAAAAATAAAAAAAGTTGATTATTCAAATCCAGTTAGTCAGCTTCATGAATTTGTTCAAAAACAAATTATCATGGAACCTATTTATGATTTCTCGGAATATCATGATTCAGATGGAAATCCAATCTGGCGTTGTACAGTTTCTCTTGAAGGAATACCAAAAAGTTTTACCTCAGAAGCTGTATCTAAAAAAGAAGTAAAGCAGGAAGCTGCACTTCAATTGCTTAAGTTTTTCATTGAAACAGAAATTGAAGAATCCAAAGAATGGGAAACACCTGTTTTTTATACAGGCGGAGCTAGATTCTGGTCTGATGAAATGAAAGAAGAGATGAAAAAAATCATGAAACATGATTTTGATAATGGAGGAAATGAATAATGACTTTTACAAATATAGATGATTTTCATGAAGAAAAAACTTGCACTTATAAAAATGAAACCTACTCAGTTCGTGATAATGGAGCTGTATTACGTCATTCTGGTAATTCAGAACGGAAACGAAAAATAGACGATATCTGGACTTTTGGTACTTTAGATGACAAAGGATTTATGCGTATTGGTGGTGAAAAAATCAATAGAATTGTAGCAACAGCTTTTTACGGAGCACCGGCTTCAGAACAATATGTAGTTTTTCACAAGAATTATAATTCGCAAGATAACCGGGCAAAAAACTTATCCTGGGTAACAAAGTTCGAATTTAAAATACTTCAGCCTTCTATTCAATCGCAATTAAAATTACTACTAGGCATGAAAATCGAAGCTATTCTTTCTGATATTTCTATTTTACAAACAATAGATGTACCTAATCTTAATTGGATGAAATCTGTCACACAGGCAGAAGCAGATGCTTGCTTACAAAAATATGTAGACTTAAAATTTTCAACACCACAGGAAATAGAAGATTTGAACTGGCATACACAATCAAGCAAAGATGTCTTAAAAAATCTTAATCTTGATTATAGAGAATCACTTACGCCAAATGCAGTCGTAGTTGGCAATATGATTCCTTCTTATTTTCCTTGTTGTCCACAAGAAAAAAGCGAAAATCCGTTAAAGACGTATTTTGAACAGTTACAACCTGGTAACGTATATTACATGAATTCAAAATATAAGGTTCTTGTTCAGGAAATTGCATTTGTTGATGATAAAATTATTATTAAATGTGAAAGTGCCGATGGTCAAAATTCTATGAAGCCATGGAGTGTTAGTATCATTTCCTATGAAAATGGTTTATATGTTCATGAATTATATAAGACTTGTTTTCAAGAAATAAGTGCCGATAAATATTTTACTGTTCTTCAGGGCAAAGAATGGACTGGCGGCGATGTGTTTGATGATTATTGCTGATAATTTGGTAATGAAGTAAACCTCTTCAGTTCGTGGCAAAATGTCACGAACTGATTATTATTGCATTATTTCTTAAAAATCTTTTCCCGATGGTAATTCAGGTAATCTTTCATTTTTGGAGTAACTTGCTTTATTCGGATTTCTTCGGACAGATGAAACTCTTGAATATCTTGTTTGGAAAGCATTTTGGAAATTATAATTCTTCCATCATCATTGAATGAAATATATCCCTGGTCAAATAGAAAATCATTATCAGGTTTTAGCAATAAACCATTTTCGGGATCTATACATTCTTTATTATCACAATTTTTCCATGGCTTTATATGTGAGGCTCTCATAAAATCTGGATTTGCATAATCAGATATTGACTCTGTGTTATTCCATTTTTGTTTTAATAGTTCTCGATAGCGGCCTTGTCCTATTCTGGCCTTTATTATTGTTTCTTTATCTTTTTCCTTTATTTCAAATTCTTTTGGTTTCCTATAAGTTCCTTTTTTAAGGGCTTCTTTATATTGTCTTTCAAGAATCCAGACAAAAGAATGAGCATCGATTAAAGTTGCATCTGAATCCAGATTATCTCTCAAAAAACTTCTTATGTATTCCATTACAGAAATATAAGAATAATAATTTTCCCAGGAACACTTTTTTGATGTACGTAAATCAATTTCTGTTTCGCTGAAGAAATTATCAAACGTATTTGTAGCCAGAGGCAAGTATTTAGATTTATCTTTTATAAAAAACAGATATGCAACAAGTGAATATTTTTTATTCACAATTTCTGTAAATCTATTGAAGAATAATTGTTCTGATATTTCTTCTGAAAAATAGAATTTCCAAAGTAATACTTCAAGTTCCTTCAGATCCTTTTTTGTTTCAATTATTTCGAATAGTTTTGCATGAACTCTGCTTTCTGGTCCATTTCTTGCATCCCATTGAAGAAGATTATTTCCCGGTATTTCAATACATTCAATCAATTTTGATAATAATTCACCTGAACCAAAAGTTGTATAGGCTTTCAAAGCTTTCAGTTTTTCATTTGCAATATCCCAGATTTCTTTTTTATAGTTTTCATTGTTGTTTATGAAAAGATTTTTTAAAAAAGAATCAAACTTTGAAATCTTGCTTTTAGACGTTATAAAAGCTGTGAACTCCTTTAGTTTTAAGAAGAGATTGCTTTCAAAATCTGAGTTAATAAGTTTCTTTATTTGAATCTCGATATTTTGTATTTCCATAAGCTCTCTAATTAGATTTCACTATTTGGCAGGTTTCTTCTCCGTTTGTTCTATGAATTATTAATCACATCCTTTAATTCGTTTACATCGGAATACCAAACATCAAAACCATTTTCAAAATTAGTTATTCCATCTAAATGAATACAGTTTTTTCCATAATCATTGTCAGTTGATACTACAAAAAAAGGAAAATTATTCTTCTCACTATAATCCGATAAAATTTTCTTTTTTGCTGCTTTTTCAATTCTGCTTATATAAGTCATAGCATCCAATGCTGCAAAGTCTATTGAATGTTTATCAGTTTTTATGAATTCCCCAATTACAGAATTAGATAAATATATTTTAAGAAAAAGATTTAAATCTAAACTTATATTAAGATCTTTCATAACAGATACAAAATCTTGCTGATAAATTGTATTTATCATAGTAGTAAAAAATTCTTTTACACATTGAATGTTATCCAAATATATCCAACAAGAATCTCCATCTGATTTAATATAAATCCCGAAATATTTCCTATAAAATGATTTCATTAATGTCTTAAAATATACATGAATATTATGTATTAAAGAACTTTGCTCATATTTATTTTTCTTTCCTAATTCTGTTGAATCAGCAAGATCAATAAAAATAATATAAGCTTTGTCATGATTTCTGATTTTTTGATTCAATCTTGTACATAGCAATTTATAACTAATATCATTTAAAGAATCATTTTTATTTTTTATAGCCTCTTTTTCTAAATCAGAATAATTTAAATCGGCACAAATTTCATATGAACATATTTCTAAATCTTTTGGTAAATGATTCGAACAGATACTACAATCTTCATTCTTTGCATTGGTTTCTTGTTTGCAATTTGGACAAATAACAGTTTTTCCATCAATAATATTCTTCTCACATAACCAATATAATATTTGTTCTGATAGACTCTTTTGTGTTATTGCTATTAAAAAGTCTTTTTTATAAAAAAGGTTTGATTTCCCTATGGAACCTAAAAAATTATCGATATGAGAAATATTTTTCGATGTAATATCGGGAATATCATCTTTGATATCAAACAATGTTTCTAAATACATCCCACAATTCTCCTCTAGTGATTGATTCAGAAAAAGTGGTAATACTTCCATCTGAAACATCAAGTTTTAATCGGAAATAATCTTCTTTTCCAGCTTTGTCAGAAAAGAAATAAAATTCAAAACCTTCATTTGTTAAAATGAAATCATTATCCATTGAAGCTGATATACCTGCAGTGTAAAGAACATTTGATTGTAAATCAAAATCAGGATTTTTATCTTTTATTTCATCTATTTTGTATTTTTTACTTCGTAATTCTTTTAAAATTTTGTCAAAATTTGCTCTCGATTTCTTGAAGTTTGCAGAATCAAAAGCATTTGCTTTGCTATTTATTGAATAAGCCAAGCAATTTGGTAAAAATTTTAATTTTTCAATATGATCTGATGTTAACAACTTCTCTAGTTTAGCTACATTCGGAATAAAAGAACCTACAAATTCTTTTAACTCTTTTTCATGTTCTTTTTTTTGAAGAAGATCACCACAAGAATCATAACCACAAATAATGCGATTGTTGTTAAAATCAAAAGTAACAAAAGTAATATAATGAACATTAATTGCTTTATATTTCTTTGTCAAAATATCATTTATTTCTTCATCTTCATCCAAATGTATATAAATACGTCTAATTAGAATTTTTTTTGCTGTTAAAATATTATCCTCTTCGCGTACAAATATTTTATTATCATCTAATTCTGGATCAAAGTTTCTATTGGTTTCTTTTTCATATTTGTTGAATTCCCCACGAATATTTTCAATTTTTATTTGTTTTTTATCTAATTTATATAGATAAAAATGTTTTCTACCGGCTTCCTCTAATTTTTTATAAAAATCCTGAAAATAGTCCGCATTATTAGAATCTTCCTCAAAACTTTTTAATAGATTTTTCTGATAGGACTCTTTGTTTGTTCCTTTTGAAATTTTTAAATCATTGATTTCAATAAATTTATCAAAAGTTGGTACTGTCATCTTGTTAAAAATTGGTTCATAATTCATTTTTATTTTCTCCTTTTTTTATATAAACATCTGCTGCAGCAGGGCTTTTTTGCGTTGCTGCCAGGTGGTTACTACTTTTTGTTGGGTTTGGATTAATGAATCTATGCTTGAAAGACAGTCGGCGATTTTTTGTTGTTCGGCTTTACAAGGTAACTGAATATCAATATTTTTGAGCATTCCACTTGTAACTAGAGGCTGTCCTGTACCGTAATTAAGCTTATTTAGATTTATATTTACGAGTAGATAATAATAAAAACTTAAAAGTTCATTTTCATTAAGCTCAATAATTAGAGTATTATCAGAAACATCGTATTTTCCTTTTGCAATATGTAAAGTTCCAGCATTTGCACCAACTCTAGCAACGAGAATACAATCTTTATTGTATACATATTGTTCAGAATATCCAATTATTCCCATTGAACCATATACTGGGTAGTTGCCAGCCGAATCCTTTTGTTTATTTTTCCCTGAAGAGATAGAAATTACACATTCTCCCAACTTCTTTTCTTCCCACGCAGGGAAGTCTGTTCCGTCGGCGGATTTGAAGCGGAGTTGCCGGGTGAAAAGTTTTTGCATTAAGGCTTTTTTCTTTTTTTGCAGGGTGTTTAGAATGTTTGTTTCGGCTGTGATTATTGAATCTACATTTGAAAGGAAATCTGCGATTTTTTGCTGTTCAGAATAAGAAGGTATATGCTTATGTGTGTTTTCAACATTTTTTGCAGATAAACTTGGTACTCCTGTAGATTCATCATGTTTTGACCAATTTTCTGTACAAAAAATATAATACAAAAACTTTGGGCTATACCCCTCCTGAATTTCTGAATAAAACTGAGTATCAACAGTCCAAAATGGTTTATCAATAAAAACAGGATTATTTATAGATCCCTTTCTACCAATTAATACACAAGGTTTATCATATATAAATTCATCTATATAAGAGATTACTCCACCAGTCCCTAGAACCGGATACAATTTTTTTGTAGAAGATTTATCTTTCCAATCTTTACCATAAAGCAGGGTGAGACATTCTCCTAATCTTTTCTCTTCCCATTCCCCACTAAACTCAGGGAATCTTAATTTAGGTGTATTACTCATCAGTTTCTTCCGTCCTAAAAATCTTCGCTATTATCGTTTTCTTCTTCGAACGGTAACTGTCGGGTGCCAATTTCTTTATCTGCCATAAAATCCCCTTATATTCCTAATTCTCTGGCAAACTTTTCATACTCTTTCATCAGAGAATCTCGTTCTGCGGTGGCTTCTTTTAGTTCTTTGTCGATTTCTGCTAAATCAAGTTCCGGCTCTTCATCAAAGGTATCTACATATCTTGTGATATTAAGATTGTAGCCGTTTTCTTCGATTTCTTTCATGCTTGCAACATGGCAGAACTTTTCTATATCTTTACGGTTTTTATAAGCATTCAGGATTTTCTGGACATTTTCTTCTGTAATTGAATTCTGATTTTTGCCAGGTTCATATTCTTTTGATGCATCTATGAAAAGAATGTTGTCCTTATTCTGGCCGCGGTCATTCTTTAGAACCAGAAGACTTACCGGAATTGATGTTCCATAAAAGCAGTTTGGAGCAAGGCCAATTACTGCATCAAGATAATTAAG
>JAEEGK010027281.1_pt1 | contig 11546 bp, 10 predicted proteins | sample 8958771 | NCBI WGS metagenome assembly JAEEGK01 (sample SAMN16246547, study PRJNA631951) | gut metagenome | biome: gut microbiome; feature: rumen; material: SC-attached | host: Bos | place: Iran: Karaj | collected 2018-10 | reverse complement strand
TTTACACCTTAATTAAAATTAAACAAAAAAAGCTATTTTTAAAAATTTTTATTTCAAAGCATCCCATAATAAAAATAATATATACTAATGCTTTAAGTAATTTGTAATATATAAAACTATTATTGGAATGATAAAAAAAGAAAAGGAATAAAAAGACATTATCCATTTCCAATTCCTAAAAAGAAATAATCATAAGTGTTTTGTAAAGTTTCAGGAGCCATCCAAGGATATGTTTTAGCCAAGTATTCCTTAATCTCATCTGATCTGGTGATGACATCTGCCTTATTTGCAAATTTCTGTGCTCTGAAATAATCATTCAAATCATCACTTATTTCACGGGATTCCTCATACAAATACTCTAAATGAGCAGGTGGAACATGAGGCAATATCTCCCTAAGAATATCAATAGGAATCAAATCAAAATGATTTGCAATTGCAAAATTAAAAATCACATTTAATATAAGATCTTTGGTATTAAGAACAACACGTCTAGGAATGGATTCCGCTTGTTCCTCAGATATCACACCATCCTTTAAAGCCCTATCTACATCTGTCTCAACAACAATCTGAAAAGACTGATTGTACTTTCCTTGTCTAAAACGAATGGCAAATATTACCATACAAATAACAGACAATACAGCAAATACCAAGGAGATGAATGCAAGCAAACTGGATTGAAGCTTGAATTCATTATAAATCAGTAATATCAGAGCCAATATGATAAAAAATCTTGATAAAAATGCTAAATTTATTCTTGGAATTCTCATATTTTCACATATAATAATTATTCTTATTCTTATTTAAGAATTTCTTATTGACATACAAAATATTTTTACTCTCTATTGTTTTCCAAATAATCACGAATCATAGTGTTTGCAACATCCCTAACTTCAATTAAAGGAATGTCCTGCTCTACAGAGATTCTGCGCAAATCCTCATATTCAGGCCTATGAGAGATTATTTCATCTCCAATCAAACCTATTTTGAAGTTGATTGTATAAATATGATTGCCAACATTAATATCCAAAGGAACAAATTGCCTTTCAGCAACTCCTCTATGAGTGTTTTCAGAGACCCTAATACCTAAAGTTCCGGTTTCCCTGAAGAGGATATTCACTAAATGGTCAACTAAATCTGGTTTTGAAATAACTTTAATTAAATGCCCAGGCCTATTTTTCTTCATGGTAATAGGCACCATTGAAACATCTCTAGCCCCTTCAATCAAGAGCAAATCAAACAAGAATCCTAATTCCTCACCAGACATATGATCAATATTGGTTTCAATTACAGAAACCTTATGTTTTCCATTGACATTTCTGGATTTAATGACCCTTAACACATTAGGGAAATCGAATTCCTTTGAACCGCAACCGTATGCAATCTCTTCAGGAGACATCATAGGTGCGAATTCCAAAAATTCATCACAGAACTCCATATACAAAGCACAACCAGTAGGAGTTGCAAGTTCAGAATTCACCGGTCCACCAATGCATTTAGCTTCCCCTTTTGAGAAATCTTTAAAGGAATCCTCATTTAATCCTTTAAGAATATCCAAGCTTGCAGGAGCAGGGACAGGAATTCTTCCGTGGGCAGTTACAACCACTCCACCACCAACAGCAATAGGAAGACCAACCACCTTATCATTATCCATTCCTAAATCAAAGTAAGCGCAAATGGATCCTAAAACATCTGCAACAGCATCTGCAGCACCAACTTCATGAAAATGAACTTCTTCAAGGGTTTTGCCATGGACTCTTGACTCTGAAATGGCTATTCTCTTAAATACCTTTTTAGCCATTTCAACCATTTCATCGGTTAAATTTTCAATATCTGCATATTTCAAGAGATCAATTTTTTCCATGAAATCTGGAAAATGAACATGATGATTGTTTTCATTATCTTCATCAATTGTCTTTACATTACAAAATGTAGCATCAATTCCTGACTTATTTACCTTGTTTAAGGACACTTCAACCTCACCAAAGTCAACCGCCACATCTTCCATAAGACATTTAACTTTTTCCCCGTCAGCTCCCAAGTCCACAAGAGCTCCAATAATCATATTCCCAGATATTCCTGCATTCTGAGGGTCAATAATATAAACCATAAAATTACTCCCTTAAACTTAAATTCCAATAAAAATTAATCTCTAAATAATTGTCTTAATATTCTCTAAATAATTATCTAAAATAATATATATAATTACAATTAAATAATATTTGTTATAAAAATATATTCAATAATATAAAATCAATGCAAAATTAGAAGAATCATGAAAAGAAAAAAGATTCAAAGCAATTGGAAAGAGGAATTTAATTGTCTAAAAAAAGTAAAAGCAATAAAAACAACAAAAAAATCCAAAGCATCAAAAACAAACTAGTGAATGGTGAATTGATTAAAAACGAAGATGCTTTATACATTAATAATCCAGATTATTTCTTAACATTCAGTGATTTGGAAATAAGTGATGGAATTGACATTATAGAAAACATCATGGTATTGTCAGACAATTACATCAGTTTCAATAGGGAAAATGATGATGAACCATTAAACGATGTTGAACTAATGGAAATCACTGAAGAATATAAGGATAATAATGAGATTGATGGAGGTTATATCGCTCAAAGCTTTGATAAAATAGATTTCATAAGCAACACTTATGAGGATATAACTGTCATTACTGTAATTTCCAATGACCTTGAAGTTCAGGATTTTTACAATGAACTGAAAGTTGTCAATAGCTGGAAAGGATTTGAGAATGCTAAAGTTGATTTTGGACAAATAATTCTTTTGAATCATGCATTCAGCCCTAAATTACTCATCCAACTTTATAAGGTTGCAACTAAGCAAAAAGCAAAATTCTTTGAATCACTTCACTTGCCAGCCCATATAAATCATATCCTAAACAACGATGATTTCCTAGCTATTGCATCCAATCTTCCAGAAGAGACTTTAGATCAAGATTATATAATGGAAATCGGTTTAGACATAACCAATATGGAATATGAGGATGATGATATAGATTTAGATGAATTCATAGAAAGAATTGAAGATGCAGTTGTAATTAGTTGTGAAGATGCATTGGAAAAGATTGATTTGAACATTGGAATACTCGATTATCTTGTCAGTGAAGGAATCCAAATTGGAGATATGATTGAAGTTGGAATGAGTCTTCTAGAAAATATGGAAGAAACTGATGAATTGAAAGAAAGATTGGAAAAGCAATTGCTTAAATCAATTAGCGATAAAAACATCAACGTTCTCTTAATTGCAGCGATTAGATTGGAAGAAGACCTTCAAAAAGGAAGAGTCCGTGAAATAAACTTAAATGAAAAATTGGTTCATTTCTATCCAGATGAGCTTATCGGTGCAACAATTGCAAACCAAATAGCTGGAACAAAGGCTTTGCTGAACTTCAGGAGATATGCAAAAGAAAAGCCTGGAATATTATATGGATTAGGCCCTGTCTTATCAAATACATTTGCTGGCTTGATAGCGGGATGCATGACAAAGTTACTCGAAGAATGAATTTTAACGATTATTGATTGATATTAAGAATTGATAGAATTAAATAATTGATGGATTTGAAAATATGAAAGATGAAAATAATGATGACTACTTTGAAAAGCAAAGCCCTTCAATATTACGTTCCATTGGAGGATTATTGACTTTTTCAACAATACTTCCTTTAAACATTTACACAACTATTGATGAAATGGCAAGGCTAACTTGGTTTTGGCCCGTCTTAAATGGCCTTATAGGATTAATAGCCACAATTATTGCATTCATATTAGCGAAATTCATCCATTTTGATCCATTTTTGATTGCAACAATAGTCTATGGATTCTTATTATTGATAAATGGATTTAATCATTTTGATGGACTGATGGACTTTGGAGATGGAGTGATGGTCCATGGATCCCCAGAGAAAAAATTAAGCATTATGAAAGATCCCATGACTGGTGTTGGAGGAATAGCTACTGGATTTATTGTAGGAACAATTACAATAGCCGCATTCACCTCTTTAATTAATTATGCATATGCAGTAAGCTTTAATTTCCTTTTATTGATAATAGTTGCAGAAATATCTGCAAAAATAGGATTGACAACCTGTTGCATATGTTCTCAAGCATCAGAAGATGGAATCGGCAAATATTTCATCAAGTACATGAACTTGAAAAATTATGTTATTGGATTAATCATATGCTTTATAATTGCTGTAGCATTAAGTTTAAGTCCTGGAATACACATAGGACTTTTAGGTATTATTGGAGGAGCATTTGGTGGAGCATTAACAGCATTGCTTGCTAAAAAACATCTCAAGATTGCAAATGGAGATGTCCTTGGAACCTCTAACGAATTAGGAAGACTTTTCTCATTACTCGCTATGTTAGTATTGATTTCAATAAATTTCAGTTCTTTAATTTAAAATATTAAATTAAATAAAAAACTTAAGATTTATAAATAATTAAAAAAATAAAAATAAAAAATTAAAATTATCAAATTATCTTATTGTAAAAGAGTGAAACAATGAATATAAATGTTTTAAGATTAGATCACAGAATAGGAAGAGACACACGTATAACCACCCATGTATGCTTAACTGCTAGAGCTTTTGGTGCAAGTAAAGTGTGGTTGGCAGGAGAAGAAGACCACAGCATGATGAAAAGCGTGAGAGATATTGCAGACAGATGGGGAGGAGACTTTGAAATTGAATATAACAATTCATATATGGAAGTTATAATGAACTGGAGAGAAAATGGAGGAAAAATAGTTCATTTAACCATGTATGGTTCTCAAGCTCATGAAATTGTAGATGAAGTGCGTGAAACCGGTGATGATGTCCTAATCATCGTTGGTGGAGCAAAAGTACCTACAAAAGTCTATAAGAATGCTGATTGGAATGTTTCCGTAACAACACAACCTCATTCTGAAGTTGCAGCACTTGCAATTTTCCAACATCTTTTGATGGAAGGGAAGGAATTTGATTTGGAATTTGAAAATCCTGTATTTGAAGTAATTCCAACAGCTCATGGAAAAACTGTAAATATCCATGATGAAAATAGAAAAATCAATAAAGAATGAAAAAAAGAAGAATAAAAATTTTCACAAAAGAAGAATAAATTATTTAACAATAATTTATTTATCTTTTCCACCATAACACCTAAGAAATAAAATCATCCAGACGTTTTAAAGCCTTCATTTTATCATATTTATCTAATTTTGCCTGATAAAGCGCATCCTTTACAGTGGCTATTGAATTGTCATAAACATCCCTATCAACAGGATAAGGAAAACCGTCCTTTCCACCATGACTAAATGAATATTTTACAGGGTCTTTCCAACTTGCAGGCTCTCCAAAGACCAAATCAGAGATTAAAGCAAGCGCCCTTATTTTTTTAGGACCAATGCCTTGAAGCAAAATCAAGTCCTCATACTTTTCTGGCTGAATTTCCCAAGCATTCTTTAAGACTTCAAATTCCTTATCAGATAAATCCATATCCAATACCTGATGATGCTCAGGCAAAGTAAGGGAATTTGTTTCATCTATGCTAAAATCAGTTAAAAGAAGTTGATTAGAATCTTTTCTTTTGAAATAACTCCTTAGATGGTCTGGATTATCATTAATCAAATCAACACTGATCTTTTGTGCTTCAACACTATCCTTTGAGGCCATGTTCAATGCCTCATTTTCCTTTTTATCACAAGATATTCCATTATGAGGATCCTCTAAAAAACTTGTAACATTTTCACCCATCCAATGGTAACGTCTCGCATATTTTGTTGCAGTGTTCATTCCTTGCTGGACTACTGCCCAATCCCCTTTTTCAGTGATGAAGAAATTGTGAACATATAAATTATAGCCGTCCTGCAGGCATGAGTTGTCCACCTTTGCAGATAACTTGCTTGAATGAATCATATCTTCAACATTAGAGCTTTTAAGATTGAATATCTCCCCGGCCCTTTCAATTCCTTGAGGAGTTTTGCGGGAAGCAGTTCCTTTACCTCCAGAGATATAGATTCCAAGCTTTTCTGGATCAATTGAGGATTTTAATGCACCGAGTGTGGTTGTGGTTGTTCCAGAAGAATGCCAATCAAAACCAATAACACATGAGAATGCTTGGAACCAATAAGGATCAGATATTCTGTTTAGGAATTCATTTGTTCCATATTCTTCAATTACCACTTCAGAAATTGCACCAGACAATTTAGTCATTCGATCAAATAACCATCTTGGTGTATGTCCTCCATGCAGTGGCAGATTAGTTGTTCCCCTCCTTTGCATTAAAATACCCCTAAAAAAGTTCTAATTAATATTATCTAAAAAATAGTATATAAAATTAAAAAGAGCATTTGAAAAATAATCAGTGCAAAAAAATAGAAAATGAAAATAGAAAATAGAAAATAAAAAATGTCATTCCATCTGAAAAAATAAATTATAAAGACTCACCATGTGCAATAGCTACAATTCCTGGAATGTCTTTAACTTCCAATTCAAAGAATGCTTCCATTCCTTCTTCTTCATAAGCCACACATTTCTTTGATATGACATTATTTGTAAGGAGTGCTGCTACAGGAGGAGTTACAATAAAGATAGAATTATATTTATTCAATATTTCCTTGGTTTCATCAGATAAAGAACCCTTACCTATATGAAACTTCACTCCAGCTTTGGATAATGTTGGAATTGATGATTCTATTTCCGATTTATTGCTTGTAGTTGGAGCAATTCCTGCTACGCTAAATGCAGTATGCATAATAGCCATGCCATTGAAGTCAAAAGGATATTTGTCGGTATCATCGTTTACTATAGACCTGGCTAATTTTGGCAATACAGCATCTCTACCGCAATACATTAATCCAGATAAAGATATCTTATCCCCAACTTTCAAATCATTTACAACATCATCACTGATTGGAGTTTGTATTTTTTTCATATAATTAGATATTTTTTTAAAATTTATAAAATTTTCCAATACAAAAAATCATTCTAAAGTGTGGAAAATAATAATTGTGTAAAAGTGAAAATCTGCTAAAAAATTTAATATGTTTTAATTAAAATAATGAATGATTAAATTACAAGTGTTGATAAAATATAATAAAATAATTTACCGAATATCCAATATAATGAAATCACATCAAATGAAATAATATAAAAATATTAATTATATACATCAAAGCATGTAAATGTGATAAAAGATGAAAAAATTAGTGAAAATGAATAGAAAAAATTATAAAAAAAGAAAAAAGAAAAAGTTTAAAAAAAACTTTTTAAATTATGGCAATTATTCTAAATTACCATCAATAACACCAAGCTGTTCTTGGTCCTCATCGTATGATGATCCTATAAGTTCACCACTTGCATTATCAAATTGACGGAAACCACCATCTTTGTAAGTGACTTCACGGAAGTATCCTTCACCATTTTGATAATTGAATTTTACTACTTCGCTTACAATGTCACTTCCACTATCTGAACTTGAACTGTCAGATGAAGTTACTTTATCCACTTTATCAGCTACCTTATGAAAAGTGCCTGAATTGCCACCGTCTGCAATGTCAGCAATATCATCCATAAAGACAAATGCAAATGCTCCTCCTGCAATAAGTATTACTGCAAGAATGCCTAAAATTAAAACAGAGCTTTTCATATTATCACCTCTTTTAATCTTTCATTTACTTTATTGAATATGCTTATTAAAATACTTTTCTATTTTAAAAAATGAAGATAAGGCGTTAAAAATCGATGAAATATAGAAAAAAGAGAAATTGGAAGGATAAAAAATAAAAAAATATGAGAAAATTAGTGAAATAATTAAAGAGATTTATTAATCTCATCCAAATCATTTAAAAGCTCAATCAAATGTTCCTTTTTAATATGATTCATTAAGATAACTCTAATGGCTTTAGGATAGGAAGAGCAGGATATTTTCCAATTTCTTTCCTCAAGCAGTTGGGCCAATTCAAAAGTCTCTAAATATGGGTGATTGAAGGCAACTATATTCAATTTAGGCTCGACAACCAATTCATATCCTAAGTTTTTAAGGTTTTCTGCTAAAAAGTGGGTCTTTTCCAATGCTTCAATAGCATTGTTTGCATAACCTTCTTTTCCCAAGTAGCTCATTACAGCATATGTTGCAGCTGCTGAAGCACCTAAACGAGTACCTACAATGGTAGACTGATTTTTGATTGTCAAGTATGGGGAATCTACAGACATTGCATCCAAATAGGATTGGTCTCTAAATAAAATTCCTCCAGAAGGAATTGGTGAAAGCCCCATTTTATGAGGATCTACGGTAATGGATTTGACACCTTCAAGTGAAAAGTCAAAGTTTGGTAAGTCATATCCTTTATCTTTTAGGAAAGGAATTGAAAAACCGCCGAATGCTGCATCCACATGTAGATGAATATCATTTTGAATAGCTATTTTGGATAAATCTTCGATTGGATCAATCATTCCAAGCTCAGTAGTGCCTGCAATCCCAACAATAGCTACAGTGTTTTCATTGATGTTCTCTTCAACACATTTAGGATCGATACGGTAATTCTCATCCAAGTCTACACGAATCAATTTCAAATCAAGCATGTCCGCTGCTTTCTTAAAGGAGAAATGAGCGGATTTAGGAACGATAAACTCCCCTTTCTTAATTCCCTTATTATCTCTTGCAAGATTTCTTGCAGCTCTGATTGCCATGATATTGGCTTCGGTACCGCCAGTAACCATATGACCAACAGGGTCTTCAATGGATAAAAAGGATCCAATCATCTTCAAAACCTTATCTTCCAATAATTTGGTTCCCTTGAATAGACCAGGGTCTCCTAAATTGGAATCAATGAATTTGAAAAAGGCCTCTTTTGCAATAGGATGCGCTTCTGTACACATGGAACCTAAAATTCTTCCATCAGAATATTTGCAATCCATTGCCTGAAATTCATCTAATTGATTGAAAATTTCATCATGAGATATTGGTTTTTCATTCATAAAAATTACCTTATAATTAAAATTAATATTGGTTCAAATTTATTATTTTTTTAATACTATTAAAACAACTACTTAATAAATTTATGGAAAATAACAAAAATAAGTCAATTAATTAAAATAATATTAAAAAAATAATAAATAATTTAAAAATAAAAAAAATAAAGATTTAAAAGATTTAACTTTTAAATCAAAGTAAATTCAGAATTATAATTGTTTTCTTGCTGCATCAAGCATGATTTTCTTTTCAGCTCTTGCAACAGTCTTTCTTACTTCTTCTACTGCATCAGTATTGGAAGATACACTGGTAATTCCAAATTTAACAAGTTTTTCAACAATATGAGGTACACTACCTGCTTGACCACAGATACTGCAAGTTACACCTGCTGCTGCACAATGCTTAATGGTTCTTTCAATTAAAGCCATTACTGCAGGGTGTTCTTCTCTGTAGTGTTTTGCAACGAACTCATTGTTTCTGTCTACTGCAAGAGTGTATTGGGTCAAGTCATTGGTACCGAGACTTACGAAGTCAATACCTTCTGCAATGTATTCATCAATTAAGATTGCAGCTGCAGGAATTTCAACCATCATACCAAAGTCAACGTCTTTATGTGGGATGAAACCAACTTCAGCACATAATTCTTTAGCCTTAACCAGCTCAGCAGGAGACTGTGATAATGGAATCATAATACCGATGTTTGTGTATCCTTTTTCGTGTAATTTTTTAATTGCTTTAAATTCAGCTTTTAAAATGTCAGGCTGATCGAGTTCTCTTTTTATTCCTCTCCAACCAAGCATTGGGTTTGCTTCATCAGGTTCGTTTTCTCCACCTTCGAGTGTTTTAAATTCATCAGTAGGAGCGTCTAATGTTCTGTACCAAACTGTTTTTGGATAGAACACATCTACCACTTTAAGTATGTTATCAACTAATACTTGAACTAGTTCGTCTTCTCTTCCTTCATCAATGAATTTGTAAGGAACTATACCTGTTGCTAACATCATGTGTTCGGTTCTAAGTAAACCTACACCATCTGCACCGGTAGCATATGCTTTTTTAGCTGCTTCAGCCATACTTACATTTACTTTTACATCAGTAACTGTTACTATAGGAGCTGCTCCAACATTTATTTGAGTTTCATCAGCTTCAACATCATCTTTGTCTCCACCGAATTCACCTTCATATACTAATCCTTTTTTACCATCAATTGTAATTTTGGAATTTTCTTCAAGTACTGTTGTTGCTTCACCGGTTCCTGCTACACAAGGAATTCCTAATTCTCTTGAAATAATAGCAGCGTGACAGGTTACTCCACCTTCATCGGTTACTATACCGTTAGCCCTTTTCATTGCAGGTACCATATCAGGAGTTGTCATTGTAGTAACAAGAATATCTCCATCTAAGATTTTATCAAGTTCATCCAATTCTCTGATAATTTTTACAGTTCCGGATACTAAACCTGGACTTGCACCTAAACCTCTTGTAATAATTACTCTTTCTTCATCGTCGTCTAAAGATTCTGCATTTTTAGCTACATCGATGTTGTCAAGAGTTGTGATAGGTCTTGCTTGAAGCATGTATACTTTATCATTTTCGATACCCCATTCAGTATCCATAGGAGCACCGTAATGTTTTTGTATTTTTCTACCAAGTTGAGTTAGTTGTTCTAAATCAGAATCGGTGAGAACTCTTTTATCTTTTAAATCATCAGGAACTTCTATTTGTACTGTTGCACCAGTTTCAGGATCTTTTGTGAACATTGTTTTCTTGGTGTTTATTCTGTAAGATTTTACTTCATCGTTAGCTTTATCGTAACGACATGTATCCGGAGTTACTGTACCAGATACTACACCTTCTCCTAATCCCCATGCTCCTTCAATAAGCATTTCTTCTTCACCTGTTGAAGGATCTACAGTAAACATTACTCCTGCTTTTTCAGAGTTTACCATTTGTTGTACAACTACTGCAATCAATACTTTTGAATGATCGAAATCATTTTCAGCACGGTAGAATATTGCTCTTGCTTCAAATAAAGAAGCCCAACACATTCTTACATTAGTTAATACATCATCTATACCACTAATGTTTAAATATGTGTCTTGTTGACCTGCAAATGAAGCATCAGGTAAATCTTCTGCTGTAGCTGATGATCTGATAGCAACAACAACATCATCTTTTTCAACATCCATGCATAATTTATTGTATGATTCAATAATTGCTGTTTGAATATCATCAGGAATATCTGTTGTAACAATTAATTGTTTTATATCTTCAGCAACTTTTTGTAATTCTGGTGTGTTGTTTATGTCTAATGTTGCTAACATATCGTTGATTTGATCAACAATACCAGTTTCTGTAATAAATTTTTGGTATGTTCCTGCGGTAATTACAAATCCCGGTGGTACAGGAATTCCTGCATTTGTAAGTTCACCAAGGTTTGCACCTTTACCACCAGCTATAGGTATATCATCCTTAGAAAGTTGTTTAAAAAATTCAACATAGTTCATTTATAACACTCTTCTTTATTTTTTATTCCATTATATGATTTTATTTATATAACTTTTAAAG
>JAEEGK010027278.1_pt1 | contig 11546 bp, 9 predicted proteins | sample 8958771 | NCBI WGS metagenome assembly JAEEGK01 (sample SAMN16246547, study PRJNA631951) | gut metagenome | biome: gut microbiome; feature: rumen; material: SC-attached | host: Bos | place: Iran: Karaj | collected 2018-10 | reverse complement strand
CCATCGAGCGCACCAACCAACTCACCACCATCGCCGCCACCGTCGACCAGCCCGCCGAGAGTGCCATCCAGCAGGTTCTCTCCGACGACATCCTCGACGACCGCTACTCCATCTTCGACCTCAATGGACGCCTCGTCCGCGAAGGCCGTGGCTCCCTCTCCGAGGACCTCCCCTCGGGCGTCTATATCGTCCGCAGCAAGGGCTCGGCGTATAAGGTCGTGGTGCCGTGATCACTTTCCACGGAATATAGATAAACACCCCTTCGTACCAAGCGGAGCCGCCACTCTGCAAGATTGCACCACTCCGCACCAAGCGGCGCAGCCTCGCCGCAGGATTGCTCCCCTCCGTATCAAGCGGAGCGGCCTCGCCGCAACCCGCCTTGTCCCGTTTGTCGTTGTCGCAGCCATGTTTGGCTGCTGCACCCCTCCGTCCCGCGCGGAGCACCCCTCCCCGCAATATCCGCCATCACCAAACAAAGGGCCCGCACCAAACGATGCGGACCCTTTTCTGTTACTGAGAGTGAGAAATCTCACAATGTTTCGAGCTTTACCCCATATCGGTGAGCCACCTTGAGCAGCACGCGGTAGGACCGCCATCCGCAGCGACGGGCCACTGCATTGAGGCGGCGTATCCGCTCATCCTTGGCTTCGCCCGTCGCCCCTTGTCGCAGCAGTTCCTGAGCCTGGAGCAGTCGCCACCGGTTGATGACGTCGCGCGTCGTCATCCCCGTCAGCAGTCGCACCGCCTGGTTGAGCTGGTGAGCATCCACATCCATCAGCGCAGCCAGATCGGCCACCGCGATGATCCGCGTCTTGCGCAGGCATTCCGCCATCTCGTCGAGGAGGACCTCGCCCGTCCCGTCCTTCCTCTCGTACAGCTCCTCGACGCTGGTCACTATCGGCTTCATCGTTTAGAAGCTTACATCGTCACCATTCACGACGCCATTCTCCGAAGGCTGGTTCGGGTCGGTGGTGTTGTCGGTGGTGTTGCTGTCGCCGTTGCCGCCGCTGCTCGTTCCGCCGTTGTCACCGTTGTCACCGCTGCTCGTTCCGCCGTTGTTTTCGGTGGAGCCGTCATTGGCTCCACTGCCGCCGCCGTTCGAGCTGCTCTGGCCGCCCTCGTTCGAGCCGCCGTTTTCTGTGGGTTCTGTGGGTTCAGTGTGCCCTTCACCCGAGCCCTCACCCTCCTCGGTGTCGCCATTGCTGAGGCGCTGCTCGAGGCGCTTCTTCGCATCGCTGAGCAGGACGTTGACGTGGGCGATGAACGCCTGGCAGGCGGTGGCCTTCTCGGCATTCGCCTCGTCGGTCGAGTTGGCGAGGTACTGCACCGTGTAGATCATCTGGAGGTAGATGTCGTACATCTCGTCGCGCAGGCGCAGGGTCACGCCCATGTTGCCCTCGGCCTTCTCGGCGGTGCGCTGGGCGTAGGCAGCGATGAACTCGTTGTTGGCATCCTCGAGCGCCGTGATGTCTTCGGCAAGGCCCAGGGTGGCGATGCCGCTGTCGCCGAGCTTCTCGTTGAGGTCGAGGATGAAGCCCTGGAGGATGGAGGTGCGCTCCTGGTAGGCCTTCGAGGTGACGGTGGCCACGTACTTCGAGAGCAGGTGGGTGCGCACCACGTCCTGGATGGCAAGCAGCGCCTCGTTCTGCTCGGCCACCTCGACCATCTGCAGGCGCAGGCGGATGCGTCGGAAGATAAGGCAGCGGCGGTCATCAGCCGCCTTCATTGCTGCGGTGAACTCCGAGCCCTGGCTCACATAGACGCGGTCGATGAGCTCCTGCAGCTTGCTGCCGAATGCCGGCAGAATGCCGATGACGCCCAGTTTCGAGGGGTCGTTGGTGGTGATGGCCTTCTGCACGTTGATGTAGAAAGCGGTGATCTCGGCGTTGTTCAGGCGCGAGATCGAGAAGTTGGAATTGATTGAAAACATAGTCTTTGCAAAAGTTTAGGTTAATACAATAAAACGAGTGAAATCTCTGCGCGGTCCCTGCCGGCCGGGTCAGTTCCCGTGGTGAAAACTCGCCGTTCAAGTCGCATTCCGGACTGCTCCTATCCCTTTGATTTTCACGGTGCAAAGATACGAAAAATATTCGACATTTCCAAATATCTAACAAAGTTATTTAGCAAATTTAATCGATTTTTTAAGCCCGTTGCAGCGTTGCAGCGTTGCAGTTAAAAATATCCTATTTTTTTGCCCAAAAATAGTTTTATATTTATATATATATATAAATATAAATACCAACTCTGACATTTTCTGAATAGACTAAAATCAACTGCAACGCTGCAACGTTGCAACGCTTTGCAACATGATTGCTGCCTCTACCAGCCTCCTCGTCGCTCCTCTCAACTGCCTGAGCGCAACTTATCTTACGCACTAAAATGGTGTAATTTCAAAAAAAATATTCAAAATATTTGCTTATCTCGCTAAAATAGTCTATCTTTGCAGCTGTTATCGTAATCTCTCCAAGCCCAATGACTACCGAAGACCTCAAGAAAGAACTTGGTGACCTCATCTGGAAGATGGCCACCAACCTCGTGCATGGCGGCAAAGTGTCGTCAGTTCAGTTCATGGATTATACGTTAGGAGCTCTGTTCTACCGCTTCATTTCGGAGAACATCACCGACTACTGCAACCTCAAGATGCGCGAAGCGGGAGTCGATAATGCCGATTATCGGCTGATGAGCGACGACGACGCCGAGGTGGCACGCGAGCAGATCGTGCAGGCAAAAGGCTTCTTCATCCTGCCCTCGCAGCTCTTCGGCAACGTGGCCGACCGCGCGCGCCACAACGACGAGCTCAACACCACACTGGCCAACAACTTCAAGGCCATCGAGCAAAGCGCCATCGGCACGCCCAGCGAGGATGACGTGAAGGGCCTCTTCAACAACTTCAACACCAATGACCAGGGGCTGGGCGCCACCGTGGCGGAGCGCAACGACCTGCTTGCCACCCTACTCGAAAGTGTGCGCGACCTCAACTTCACCACCTACATCGAGTCGGGTCTCGACGTCTTCGGCATCTGCTACGAGCACCTCATCAAGATGTACGCCCTCAACAGCGGCACCAAGGGCGGCGAGTTCTACACCCCGGGCGAAGTGAGCTACCTGCTGGCGATGATTGCCGCTGCCGGCCGAAAGCGCGTCAACAAGGTCTATGACCCTGCCTGCGGTTCGGGTTCCCTGCTTCTCAACTTCAACCTCGTGCTGGGTGCTCAAAACGTGCGCGACGGCTTCTTCGGGCAGGAAATCAACCTGAAGACCTACAACCTCTGCCGCATGAACATGTTCCTCCACAACGTGAACTACAACCACTTCGACATCCAGCTTGGCGACACGCTCATCGACCCCAAGCACGAGCTCGACGAGCCGTTCGATGCCATCGTCTCCAATCCTCCCTACTCCGTGCCGTGGGTGGGCGATGGCGACGTGACGCTCATCAACGATCCGCGATTCTCGCCTGCTGGCGTGCTGGCTCCCAAGTCGAAGGCCGACTTCGCCTTCACCATGCACATGTTGTCGTGGCTCTCGACCGAAGGCACCGCTGCCATTGTCGAATTCCCGGGCGTGCTCTATCGCGGTGGCGCCGAGCAGAAGATTCGCCAATACCTGGTGCGCAACAACTATGTCGATACGGTCATCCAGCTGCCGCCCAACCTCTTCTTCGGCACGAGCATCGCCACCTGCATCATCGTCCTCAAGAAGAACAAGGCCGACAACCGCGTCGCCTTCATCGATGCTTCGGCCGATTTCGTGCACGAAGGCAACAAGAACAAGCTCTCCGACGCCAACATTAGGCGCATATACGATGCCCATGCCACCAAGGCTGAGGAGGCGCACTTCTGTCGTGTGGTAACCACTGCCGACATCGAAGCCGAGGACTGGAACCTCAGCGTCTCAACCTACGTGGAGCAGCCCGACACCCGCGAAGCCATCGACATCGACGAGCTCAACCAGCGCATTGCCCAGATCGTTGAGCGCCAAAGCCTCCTCCGCACCCAGCTTGACGAAATCATCAACAGCCTATAATCCCCACCGCAATGAACGAGATAGAAAAACTGATTCAAGAACTCTGCCCCGATGGGGTGGAGTATCGGCGGTTATTATCGGTCTCTGATGTCCTCTATGGTTATCCATGTGATGCATCAAAGTTTAACGATAATCAGTTAGGTTCTCCTTTGGCAAGAATTAGAGATGTATTAGATGGATACACTAAGACTTATACAACAGAACAAGTCCCTGAAAAGTACATTCTAAGAAAAAATGATTTGCTCATTGGAATGGATGGCAATTTCCATGTAGCAAACTGGAAAATGGATGGAGGAATACTATGTCAACGTGTTTGTAAAATCTATTCAAATGACAACGAACAATCCGTATTGAACGGTTATCTATCCCATCTTCTTAAACCTCTGATCAAACGAATTGAGGAAAGCAAACCGAATGGTACGGTCAAGCATCTTTTAGATAGAGATTTGAAGGAGCTTGAAATCCCCCTCCCCCCAATCACCATCCAAGAAAAGATTGTAGAGATACTCGATAAGTTTACATCGCTGGAAGCGGAGCTGGAAGCGGAGCTGGAAGCGGAGCTGGAAGCAAGGCGCAAGCAGTATGAGTATTATCGCGAGAAGCTGCTCACATTTTCACCAGATGATGAAAATGTGCGGTGGGTGACTTTGGGAGAAATCTGCGAACTTGGTACTGGCAGTAGCAATACGAACGAAGAATTAGAAGATGGCAAATATCCATTCTTTGTAAGGTCTCAAAATGTTAGGTATAAAAACTCTTACGAATATGATGAAACCGCAATAATCACATCTGGTGATGGTGTAGGTGTCGGTAAGATTTTTCATTATATCGAAGGAAAATATGCGCTTCATCAAAGAGCCTATAGAATTAAGATTCTAGATAAGAATACTATACCGAAATTTGTATTCTATTATATGAAATCTACATTCTATAATTATATAATTAATACGGCTTTTTCATCTTCGGTAACTTCAATTAGGAGACCAATGCTAATAAAGTTTCCCATCCCCCTCCCTCCACTCTCCGAACAACGCCGCATAGTGGAAATCCTCGACCGCTTTGAAGCGCTGACCAACGACCTGCAAGCAGGTTTGCCTGCCGAGATTGCGGCACGTCGCCAGCAGTATGAGTATTATCGCGAAAAGCTCCTTACCTTCAAGAGGAAAACCGTATAAATATGACCGAGCAATTCGACATCCTTTCGCAGAACACCGAATCGACCGTAGTCTCCCACTACGAGCGACCGTCCTCGGTGCGCGACACCGCCTACCAAACCGAAGCCGAATTGGAGGAGGAATTCATCGCACAGCTCACCCGCCAAGGCTTCGAGCGACTCCACATCCACAGCGAGAAGGAACTCATCGACAACCTGCGCCGCCAGCTGGAGCGTCTCAACAATTACCGCTTCACCGACGGCGAGTGGCAACGCCTCCTGAAGAACGAGATAGCCAACGCCGCCCGTGGCATCGAGGACAAGGCCTTCACCATCCAGCAGGACTGCGTGAAGACACTCACCCTCGACGATGGCACCATCCGCAACATCCGTCTCATCGACAAGCGCGACATCCATGCCAACTCCACCCAGGTCATCAACCAGTATGAGAGCACTTCGAGCACACCGACCTCCGCTCCAAGAACCCACCGCTACGACGTCACCATCCTCGTCAACGGCCTGCCCCTCGTCCACATCGAACTCAAGCGGCGCGGGGTGCTTCTCAAGGAAGCCTTCAACCAGATCAACCGCTACGGCCGCGAATCGTTCTGGGCAGGCTCAGCCCTCTTCGAGTATGTGCAGATCTTCATCATCTCGAACGGCACCGAAACCAAGTACTACTCCAACACCACGCGCCAGGGCGTAGTGCGCGAGAACAGCGGCACCACCAAAGGAAACAAGACGCGCACCTGCAACTCGTTCGAGTTCACCAGCTACTGGTCGGACGCCCACAACAAGATCCTGAGCGACATCGAGGACTTCACCGCTACCTTCCTCAGCCGCCACACCCTGCTCAGCATCCTGACGCGCTACTGCGTCCTCACCGAACAGCGCGTGCTCATGGCCATGCGCCCCTATCAGATAGCCGCCACCGAACGCGTGCTCAACCGCATCGAGGTGGCGCACAACGCCCGCCAGTACGGCACGGTGAAGGCAGGCGGCTACGTCTGGCACACCACCGGCTCGGGCAAGACGCTCACCTCGTTCAAGGCCGCCCAGCTCGCCACGCGCCTCGACTACATCGACAAGGTGCTCTTCGTGGTCGATCGCAAGGACCTCGACTACCAGACGATGAAGGAGTATGACCGCTTCCAGAAGGGCGCCGCCAACGGCAACACCTCCACACGCGAATTGGAGCGGCAGATAGCCAACCCGAAGTCGAAAATCATCATCACCACCATCCAGAAGCTTTCGACCTTCGTGAAGAAGAATCCCCAGAGCGACTTCTACCAGCGCGAAGTGGTGATGATATTCGACGAATGCCACCGTTCGCAGTTCGGGCAGATGCACCAGCTCATCGTGCGCCGCTTCAAGCGCTATTACCTCTTCGGCTTCACGGGCACGCCCATCTTCGCCGAAAATGTCTCGGCGGCACGCGGCATCTACCACACCACCCAGGACGTGTTCGGCACGCGCCTCCACACCTACACCATCGTCGATGCCATCCGCGACCACAACGTGCTGCCCTTCCGTGTCGATTACGTGCGCACCATGAAGGAGAAGGACGACATCGAGGACGCCAGCGTGTGGGACATCGAGCGCGAAAAGGCCCTCGAAGACCCCCGACGCATTGCCGGCGTGGCGAAGTACATCGTCGAACACTTCGACCAGCAGACCAAGCAGGGACGCGCCTACACCCACTCGCTGCTGGCCAACGTGGCCGAGATTGCCGCCGACCGCCGCAAGCGCGTCGATGAGCAGCGCGTCAAGACCAGGATAAGCGGCTTCAACAGCATCCTGGCCGTGCAGAACATCCATTGCGCCAAGCTCTACTACATGGAGTTGCAGCGACAGATGGAAGCCCTGCCCGCCAACCGCCGGCTCAAGATTGCCACCATCTTCAGCTATGGCGCCAACGAGCAGGACCCCGACGACGGCGACGAGAACAGCGACGACACCGAGGGCCTCGACGCCACCAGCCGCGACTTCCTCGAGCGTGCCATCGGCGACTACAACACGACGTTCGGCACCTCGTACGACACTTCGGCCGACAAGTTCGCCAACTACTACAAGGACGTGTCGCTCCGCATGAAGAACCGCGAAATCGACCTGCTCATCGTCGTGGGAATGTTCCTCACGGGCTTCGACGCCACCACGCTCAACACCCTTTGGGTCGATAAGAACCTACGTTACCACGGCCTGCTGCAGGCCTTCAGCCGCACCAACCGCATCCTCAACAGCATCAAGACCTTCGGCAACGTCGTCTGCTTCCGCAACCTGGAGGACGCCACCAACCGCTGCATCGCCCTCTTCGGCGATGCTGAGGCACGCAGCGTCACCATCCTCCGTCCCTTCGACGACTACTTCTCCGGCTACACCGACGACGACGGACGCGAGGTGCGCGGCTACAGCAGCTACATCGACGAGCTGCAAGCCACCTGGCAACCCGGCCAGCTCCCCTTGGGCGAGGATTCCGAAAAGGCTTTCATCCACCTCTTCGGCACCATCCTCAAGCTTCGCAACCTGCTGAGCAGCTTCGACCAATTTGAGGCCGCCGACCCCCTCAGCGAGCGCGACCTGCAGGACTACACCAGCATCTACCTCGACCTTGCCGACAAGTATCGCCGCGAGGGCCGCGAAAAGACCGACATCACCGACGATGTCATCTTCGAACTCGAGCTCGTCAAGCAGGTGGAGGTGGGCATCGACTACATCCTTTTCCTCGTCGCCCAATACCGCGACAGCCATCAGACCGACGTGGAGATGCTCGTGAAAATCAACAAGTCGATCGACGCAAGCCCCGACCTGCGCGACAAGAAGGAGCTCATCGAGCAGTTCATCGCCAGCATTTCGCCCACGGGCGACATCGACGACGAGTGGCGGCAGTACGTCAACGACCAGAAGCGCGAGCAGTTCGCCCAGATTGTCAGCGAGGAGCACCTGCGCCCCGAGCCTGCGCGCACCTTCATCGCCGACGCCTTCGAGCGCGGCTACGTCCCCGAAGGCGGCATGGAGCTCGACGGCATCATGCCTCCCATCAACCCCTTCGACCGCTCTGCCAACCGCCAGGGCAAGATCCAGCAGGTCCTCTCCCGCCTCAAGTCCTTCTTCCTCAAGTTCGCCGACATCGCGAATGCGGAGTTTTAAGAATTTTGTGCTCCCATCCATACTATTGTCAAGATTGGCGAAAAGAGCGTAAAGGTGGTGGTGAGATGATATAAACAAATCTATTTTAAATCATAAATCGTTAATTCATGGCTTGGTATTCAATCTACAAGTACACTTTTTCAAAAAATCAGCAAGGCGAACTCTTCACTTTAGATAATCATAGTTCTGTGTTTGACAACGCGCAGCATTATTTCGGCTCTTTATTTACCCAAGGAACATCCTTGGTAGCTTTCAAGAAAAAGAAAGACGAGCTTGTCAGCTGTCCAAATGGAATTCTTAGCCATCGCAGCGACATCATCGTGATGCGATTGTGCGATAACAGAAATGTGTCAATCTGGCAAGATTATAAAAAGAACCCCGAAGTGACCAATCCTTTTTGCCAAATAGTTATTGACAATCGTCCGGGGCGTGCTTTGATGGCTATTGAAAAAGAATCATCTTTCGGTAACCCAGATAAAGCCGCCGAGATACTTGAGGAGACTATCAACAACTATCTGAGAGACTATCGTATTTCGATAGAGATTAAACAGCATACTCGTGTAGATGAATTCTGGAGCTACGTCGATGAGCAGACCCTAGTTAACAAGGACCCTATCAGAAAAGTTGTGTTTGATTATCCTAACCCAAAATTGACCAAATCACTATTCATACCAAAGGATGTGGAGACGAAGGTCAATGCGTTGTTCACCATGTTAGGCAATACGAATGCAGTAAAAGGTCATTTGCAAATGGAAGCATCCAAAGAAGGTTCTCTCCAGCTGAAAAGAACAAAAAAAGACATGGCGCAGATGGTGGCTTTATGTTGTAACAATGGATATAACCTCTCGGTGTATTTCAAAAATTATGGCATCTTTAGGGTCAACGACCGAATCAAGACTGTAAAGTCTATGGATGAATCAATACTGAATGACTTTATTGCTGGTGTCCAACTAACATCCGGTTCTTTTGGATTGATTGTATGGCTTGATGACCTATATAATTATCTAAAAATCTGTAAAAATGCAACGGAGATACCTTCGCCAAGAAAAAGGCGCAATACGTGATTCATATAGACAAAATGTGATTTATCGTGCAGTTCGAGATGCCTGCACACAATTCGAACGATTGACGGCTCAACTGAAGCTTTCGCACGAAGAAGTTTTTGTGGAGAGCTGCGCATTATTGGATCAAATGAAAGAAGATCCACACGATGCATCGCGTTATATCAGCACCCTTTGGGACGGTTTATACAATGATATCAGGGGGCTTGATGACAAGGCCCCTGATGATGTGATAAAGACGGGAGTAACGGTTATTCTATATATAACTTGTCTTTTGATAACCGAAAGTGCTATTGAGTTCTACCGTGACAGGAGTGTTGAATTGTTGGATCAAATAGCGTGTAACAATCCTTATGCGCAAAATGTGATGAACTTGATTAACCCAGCTTTCTTCAAACTGAGCGAAAAAGATTTTGCTGAGTTGCGCAATACTGTGGACCAATATTTGAATAGCGACCAATGGATTTCGGATGACGTGGAGAAGATGCTCAATGAATTGTCTATGCCTAATCTTCAAAAGACGGAACCCAATGAGGTAAACTATGTTCATTTGGCCAATGGCAAGAAGACTGCCGTGGTAATCCTATTGAAAAGAATGTATGAAAAAGGATGGCTGGTCGATGCTGAGGGTAACAAACTATCCAATCGCGACAAAGCCATCAGGGAAATAATGAAGAATGCTTTCGGCGAAGAGAATGTTTCGCCTGCCCAGATTTTGAGCCAAATCAAGAATAGAAACAAAACCTTGGAAGAAATTGACTATATAAATGAACTATTCGAATAGAAATTGATTTAGGTAATCAATTTTGTTGATTTATCTAAATCAATCACCCGATAAAATAAGTATATCTTTGCACCCGGAAACAGATTCCACGTCTGTTTTCGGGTGCTTTTTTTGTGATAGGTACCGAATACGCGTAAACTCGCGTATTGTAAATGCTCCCAGATCTGCTGGACGCAGCAGAGACTCTACCACAGGATGCGACCAGACATCCACCCACCTTCCGCACTTGGAACGTGCGGAGCCAGCTGGCCATTTTCCAGGATTTTCAACTCAAAAAAATTAAGGAAATGGCACAAGTAATCAAGAACTACATGCCTATGGAGAAACCGATCCTGCAACTGTCGTCGATGACAGAAGGCAGGCAGATGGTGTATGCCATCGTGCTCGACGATGAGTGCGAAGTGACCGTCAGCGGTGACAGCCCCCAAAAAGGACGTCTGACTCGTTATGTCGTGAACGAGGCCTTGAAAAAGATGGCCGACGAACGCGGCACAGACGGCCGACCTCTCATCCGATTCGGAAAGTATTGGGTCTTCCCGATGCGAGTCCTGGTCGAACGCAAGTTCATCGGACTGAAGAAATTCACCGAATTCGTCCGTATGCTGGAGTCTGCCGGCGTGACCGACCTGCCGACGGGCAGCAACCTGAGCTATGCGATGTCGTCGTTCAGCAACCGAAGCCCTGCCTATCCCAACTGGACCAAGGGCCAGATGAGCGACAAGGACTATGGCGCAGGTTTCGACATCGCCAGGCGTTTTATCGAACTGCTGGACGGGGAAAATTCAACCGTGCGTTCAACGCGCGTTCAATAATTCAACGCGCTATTCAACCGAATTGGTCATCGAAAAAATACGGCGTAAATTTGCACTGTCAATTAAAAATTATGGAAATAAATACTACCCAGCAGACGGCAACCGATAGGCTGACCCCTGCACAGAACAAGAGCGGAGGAGGACGAAAGCCGCTTTGGCCAAATTCGCCCCAGGCCGACCTTTGGAATTACTTGAAGCCCGAACAGAAGCGCGTGGTGCGCCCCATCCTGCGACGCCTCAAGCCTCCTGCCCAAGCTGACCTCTGCGTGGCGTTGCTCGACTATATGGAAACGGGCGAACAGCCGCAGATCGACGATGTGCTCATCGGAGGACTCTTCGGGTACCTCACAAGCAATTATATTCGACCTTTAGTAATTAACTCAACTTTCGCAAATACGAAAGTTGATGATTCTAAGGGATTCTAAGGGAATTTAAGGGATTTTAAGGGACGTATGTCTCTTGGGTCCAATTCCATTTTGGCAAAGGTAACGTCCCCAAATATCCCTTAATATCCCCAAAAATCCCTTAATATCCATCAAGTTGAGCAAATGCGAAACTTGAGT
>JAEEGK010027277.1_pt1 | contig 11547 bp, 6 predicted proteins | sample 8958771 | NCBI WGS metagenome assembly JAEEGK01 (sample SAMN16246547, study PRJNA631951) | gut metagenome | biome: gut microbiome; feature: rumen; material: SC-attached | host: Bos | place: Iran: Karaj | collected 2018-10 | reverse complement strand
AATTTGCCATCAAGATTGAGTCTATTAAAAACCAATAACTTAGCACATCTATTTTCATAAATACAAACACAAAAAAAAGGCTTCCACATCGGGAAGCCTTGATTATTTTAAAACTTAAACAAATTACTTGGTGTATTCGTAAACGTCGGTAGTAACAGTTGTAATTGTACGCTCTCCCGTCAACAAGCCATTCCTTTTTTCAACAGTTGTTGTCTTAACGGTTGAAGGAACCTTACAGTCATACTCATACTCTACTGTTTCTTCAGTATCAGTAGTTAAAGTACCGTTACCCAATACTTCCTTTTTAGTTGTAGTTGTCTTTATTATATTATTCTTCGAGTACATTGCTGCAGAAACGCCAGTACCGCAGTAGAAGCCTGCGTAAGGATTCAACTTACCATCATATTCGTAGGTAGTTGTAGTTGTAACATCGTCGCTCGACTTTGCATCCATCTTTACGATGTTCTTTCCATCCCATTCGATTGTAATGTCGGTAACAACAGTCCTTGTATCCTTAGCAACAATTTCTTCTTCAGTGTCGTTGCAAACTACATCAACAATCTGTCTCGGCAAAACCATAGCAAGAGCAGCTTCACACTTCTTTGCAGGATAGAATTTTGTTACCTTCAACGAATTAACAACCTTACCGTCGTAGTTGATTTCTACTGTGCTTTCGAGGTTTCCTCCATCGTTTACGGTAATCTTCGAGAACTTCTTGTCATCGTTGTAAGTGTATTCAATTTTGTGGTCACCATCCTGTGCACCAGTGATTCTATTCTTGTCATCGTATGAATAGGTTACCTTATGAAAAGGATATGTAGGACCAGCTAAAGTCGGAACAAATGCTGTAAAAGTTCTGCTTTCAACGGTCTTGTCTCCCCAAACCCATTCTTCACAAACCCAAGAATCTGCCGAAGTATTATCAGTGTGGGTAATACCCGTAACATCTTTATATTCCTCGGTTTTTGTCCAGCTACGGGTAATCTTGTCGATTCTCTGTTTCGGCTTGTAAACGCCGTCTTTCTGACATGATACAAATGCAACTGCCATCAATGCAATCGCTGCAATCAATAAATTCTTTTTCATCTCTTTTTTAATTTAAAGTTAATAATGCTAATTTATCTCTTTTACAAATATTTAAAAGTTCCTTTTAAAGTTTATGGTGCATCTTCTGCGCCTTGGTCTGCAGATAGAACCTGTTGTACTCGTTGGGTTCCACCTTGATAGGTATGGTTTCGACCACCTCAAGACCATAGCCCTTAATGCCTGCGAGCTTGCGCGGATTGTTGGTTATAAGGCGCATCTTCGTGACACCTATATGTCTGAGAATCTGCGCGCCAACGCCATAGTCGCGTTCATCGTCCTTGAAGCCGAGATGCAGGTTTGCCTCAACGGTATCATACCCCTGCTCCTGCAACTTGTAGGCTGCAATCTTGTTCATCAGACCAATTCCGCGTCCTTCCTGGTTGAGGTACAGCAAAACGCCCTTGCCTTCCTTTTCAATCATCTTCATCGACTCGTGCAACTGAGTTCCGCAGTCGCATTTCTTTGAGCCAAAGATGTCGCCAGTTGCACAACTCGAATGCACGCGCACAAGCACCGGCTCTCCTGGTTCCCATTCGCCCTTGATAAGAGCAACATGCTCAAGTCCATTGCAATGCTGACGGAATGGTATTACATCGAAATTACCATATTCGGTAGGCAGGAACACGCGGTCGCCCATATCCACAAGGCTTTCGGTCTGCAAGCGGTACTTAATTATATCGGCAATGCATATAATCTTAAGTCCGTACTTGTCGGCCACCTCGAAAAGCTGAGGCAGACGCGCCATAGTTCCATCCTCATTCATAATTTCGATAAGTGCTGCAGCCGGATAAAGTCCTGCCAGACGAGCCAAATCTATAGAAGCCTCGGTATGTCCTGCACGACGAAGCACGCCCTTGCTCTTTGCGTAAAGCGGATTTATATGACCTGGACGGCCAAATGTTTCGGGCTTGGAGTTCGGATCGGCAAGTGCGCGGATTGTAGCGGCACGGTCGTGAGCCGAAACGCCAGTAGTACAACCTTCTAACTTATCGACAGTAACGGTAAATGGAGTTCCAAGCATCGATGTATTGTTCGACACCTGATGAGCAAGTTCCAATTCTTCGCAACGTTCCTCGGTGATAGGCGCACAAAGCACTCCGCGACCATTGTGAAGCATAAAGTTCACTATTTCGGGGGTTATCTTCTCGGCGGCAACAATGAAATCGCCTTCATTTTCTCTATCTTCGTCGTCAACGACAATAACAATCTTTCCCTGTCTGAAATCCTCAATGGCTTCTTCGACAGTATTCAAATGACGCTTATTATCTTCAATCATCTCGTTTCCTTTCTATATGGGATGCAAAAAACTTCCCAATTTTTAAGACCGCAAATTTACATTAAAAATCCGTTTGCAATCCAATAAAAACAAAAAAAGACAAAAAGGTAACAACAGATATTTACAAATCATCCAAATGGTTTGTAATCAAAGAAATATGCATATATAAAATTACTGATTATCCTCGTCCTTTGTCCGTCTGAACTTTATCAAATTTATTATCTTGTTCATTACGCGAGGATTTATTCTCAAATTGTCATTGGCAACAGCTACAACCAAGTAAACACCGATAGGCAATAGGATGAGAGAACTTACCCACATTCCAATATATGTTGGAGTTACCAATTCCTTGACGGTACTTTCAAAAGTTGTTGATATAATATAGTACATAAGAAATATTAAAACAGAAACTACCGTTGAAAGGCCGAAACCACCTTTTCTGATTATTGAACCTAATGGTATGCCAATCAGGCAGAATAACAAACATGCCAACGACAACGAATATTTCCTATACCACTCTATTTCGTGACGAACTATCCACCTACGGGTTCCTTCAACCTCATCCGCCACAATATTTACATACGTGTCAGCCGAGCGCGAATAATTGACAGCAAATTCATATACTTGCTCTTTCTGCACATTGTCCATCATTGAAAGCAGCGTATCTATATTGATTTTTGACACAACCGATTCGTCATCAGCCGAAATTCTCAATGGAGGAGCTTTCGAAAATGCATACGTCCCCATGTTTCCATAATGAATTTCGTTCATGCCCTTGAAAATCTGAAAGCGCTTGAAATTTCCACATATCTCCTGCTCCCTGTTTCCCAAGGCATCATTCAACGAGTCCATAGTATATTTTAGCTGCTGATTATCAAGCATCTCATAACCGCCCTTGAAAAATTCCTCGTTATCCTTGTCGATTCCCGTCGCATCAAGTTCCAAATATGCCACTTGACGCTCAAACTTAGAACTTTGATGCTGATATTTGTTTCCTTTTACATCCTCGTGACGTGTACCGTTGTGAAGTTCCAGTATCATCATCGAATTGTCTTCCGTTATCAAAATATTACCTGACGAAGCCATTGTAACATTGTTGGGTGTGGAAGTATTGCGGTGATCATAAATAAGTATTCCGTTCAAGTCGTTGTTGCGAGTCTTCTGGTCGACCTTGATAAAGATATCATCGGCAGGCTCAACAAATATGCCATTCTGTATTATGACTTCGGGACGCTGCTGCTGTATTCCAAACAACAACGACCTCATTTTCAGATTGGTATAAGGCATAAGATTATTAGAAAAGAAAAATGCACCACAACTGATTACAATATTGAAAACAACCAGCGGAAGCATTATCCTGTACAGCGAAACTCCACCCGACTTCATAGCAAATAGCTCGTTGGTCTCGCCAAACTTACCCATAGCCATGATTGATGCAAGAAGTCCGGACAACGGCAACGCCAATGGCACCAGCGAAAACGATGCATAGAACATCAGTTCCAGAATTATTGAAAAATCCAAGCCCTTGCCAACAAGGTCGTCTATATATCTCCAAAGGAACTGCATGAGAAGTATGAAGACACACAAAAGGAACGTTATTACCCATGGACCGAAAAACGCCCGCAAGATATATCTGTGCAACCTCTTCATGCCAACTTGTAATTTTTACAAAGTTAATGGTTTTTTACGAAAATACTCCTCCACTACTGCCCTATCTTTATTAAGTTGATTCACAAGGCTTTCCACATCGTTGAATTTTTGTTCAACCCTTATTCTCGAACAAAAGCTTACTTTCACTTCCTTGCCGTACAAGTCGGCAGAGCATCCTAGCATGTGCAGTTCGATACTTTGGCTTTTGCCATCGAATGTTGGACAATAACCTATATTAAGCATTGATTCGTAACACTTTCCGTCAACCGAAGCCAACACTACATACACGCCATTGGCAGGCACAACCTTACGGCTATCCGAAATTTCAATATTGGCCGTGGGGAAACCAATTGTGTGTCCAACACCCCGACCATGCACCACCTTTCCGGTAATACTATATTTATATCCTAGAAATCTATTTGCAGTCGACACATCTCCGTTAGCCAATAAATTCCTTATCGACGAAGAACTTATATCGTCCGAATAATCCAGATGGAACCTATCAAGACGCGAAACGGGAATTTTTCCAGAAAATATTTCGGACACTCCATTTTCCTTGTGCCCTATGGAATTGTTATAACCGAGCAATAGCCTCGAAACCGAAAGTCTTGATACTAATATATCATCAATGAAGCGAGTTCCAGAAAGTGCGGCTATTTCGGAATTGAAATTCAGCACCAACAAGTTCCTAACGCCAAACCTATCGAACAATGCAAGTTTCTCGTCCATTGTCGAAAGCAAGCTAATCTTTCTACCGAAAAACTCAGCCGGATGCGGATTCATTGTTATGACAAGCTCCTCGAATCCTGAATTTTCCGCCATCAGCTTTACCTGATCAATAATATATTGATGTCCTGTATGCACACCGTCGAACACGCCTACAGTAGCTACGCAGTTCTTCGGAATTTCAGGCGATATTTCATAAAATACTTTCAAGCAGAATTTTTTTTGCAAAGATACAATATTATTTACGATTTACGATTTTAGATTTACGATTGTACAATCGCGTCATGACGCGATTCAAGAAAAGGCGCAACGCATTGCGCCGCCACAATTATCAACCTTTAGCTCGGCGTAGCCAAATCATTGAATCGTCGAACATTCAGCTCAGCGTAGCTAATTATCAAATTATCAAATCACACATGTCCCAAACTTTGATATTTTTGCAACGTGGAAGAAACGCAGATAGAATATCAACGACTGACTATAGAAAAGGAGTGCTCGGAATTTATGGCCAAGCTCCCCAACCGCATTTTCATAAACGGACGCTTCGTGGGCATAATGCAACAGAAAAAAGTTAGCATAATGATACCCGAAGGCACATACAACATAATGATTCAAAGTCCTATTCCGCTACTATACGCTACCGACCAGATTGAAATACAGAAAGGCGTGGAAAATGTCGTAGCATTCAAAAATCGCGAACGAATATGGGACATACTATTTACAATCGACCTTGTGCTATGGATTACGGGATTTTTCGTAACACTGCCAGAACCATGGGACCTGATATACGAAATATCAACCAATACCTTCCTTGCCTTATGGCTCATCTACGAGTTTTGCATACGCAAAAAGTATTACAAAATTAGGCAATTATCAATTGTCAATTGATAATTGACAATTAACAAAAAAAGAAGTCCGCTTGCGGACTTCCCTATTGTTTTATCTAATAAGCATTACTGTTCCCTGCCTATTGTGTATTACACCGTTCCAATCCTCAAAGGTGCAGAACCACTGATATAGACCAGGAGGACAAACTGCATCGCCTTTTATCTTATTTCCCCAGTCGGTACCATCCCAGGCGCCTTCGCCACATGATTCACACGATGCAGATGGATCGTATGTGTCGCTTCTAAATACAATTGCACCCCACCTGTCAAAAACTGTAAGTATATAGTTGTTCCTGGTTATGCCGTTTCCACAAATCCTGAAACAGTCATTTATACCGTCGCCATTCGGCGTGAATGATGTCGGAGCATAAAATGCAAACTCATTCTGTATTATTATTGGGCGTATTGTAGTATCACGACAATAATTTTCCGATTCAGCAACCAGCATAACCTCGAACTCACCTATCCTTCTGTACTTATGGCGAGGATTCTCGAACAAAGAACTATCATTGTCGCCAAAGAACCAGAAATAACGCTCTGCTCCTGTAGAATAATTGATAAACTCTATCTCAGAATCAAGCATACCCGTAATCAAAGGATCAGACTCAAACAAGGCCTTAGGTTTCGGATATACGGTAATCATATTGTTATATGTCTTATAGAAATGGCAACCGAAATTATCAACAAGTTCAAGGGAAACATTGTATGTTCCATCCTGATTATACTCATGCGTTGGTGACCATGCATCGGAGAATGCATAATCGCCAAATTCCCACAATGTTTGAGTTGCAGTATTGAATGGTATGAACCTTACTGCTAGCGGAGCACATCCTTCGATTTGGGATGCAGTAAACAAAGTATCAGGCTTTGGTCTCACATTTATCAGTATCGAATCTTCCACAGGTGTAGTACCGCACATATCCGACAATGTTATATGAACCATAGTTGTTGTATCAAGATTTATTGTAAACGGAGATGGTACTATTTCACCGCTGTCAATTGTCAGCAAATACGGACCGCCGTTTCCACCTTCAGACACAACATTTATTATTGCACCAGTTCCTGGACATATTGTGTCGTAACTTGTTGTTACAGCTCTTATATTCAGTGGCGGATTCAAAGTCACAGTCACAGGTTGCGAAACAGCAGAGCATCCCGATGCATCAATAACTGTAAGTGTATATGTCGAATTTACCTCCGGTGTCACTGTCAACATATTTGAGTACGAAATCACAGAATCCTGATTTGCCCATATATATGTATAGAACGGTGTACCACCAGCAGCCTGAGTCGTTATCGTAGTCGTCTGACCGTTGCATATAGTCTGGTCGCTCATAGGTAATATATATATAGGTGTAGGACCTTCCACAGTTATACTGCTTTCGATACGGCAGTTGTGATCATCGGTAACGGTAACGACATACTCGCCTGGAACTGCATTTATATTATGCGTTGTCTGTCCTTCTGGCCACAAGTATGAATACGGAGGAACACCTCCCTGAACATTGATTGTTGCAGTTCCGTCATCAATATCACCACACGATGCAGCTGTTGACATTGTATTAATGAACATTTGTGAAGGTTCATCAATAATGAAATACGTATTTGCATGACATCCGATTGCATCCATTACTGTCACAGTATACAAACCAGCGCACAATCCCCTGTATATGTAATTATCAGAACCCCACAAATACTGGAAAGGCTGTAGACCGCCATGCATAACAATTTCGGCGCTACCATCGCAAGAACCGAAACATCTGTTATGAACCAGAATCATCGAATCGATAACCATTTCGGGACTTACTGTAATCGTAAATGTCTCCGTATTAGACTGGCAATTATGACTATCGGTAACATATACCGAATAAGTTGTAGTTTCATGAAGCGTTGTCTCGAAATTAGGAGTATTGCCAACATCTGTTCCATTGTCTGTTATCCAATGGAATGTGTACGGCATTGTACCGCCAATAGCAGATGACTGAACAAACGAAACCGTTCCCTCGCACACTGCACTATTTCCGTCGGTGGATACAATCAGCGGGTCGGGCTGATTGACTATAAATTCGCGCGACAAGGAACATCCATGCTCGTCTGTAACTGTAACTACATACTGACCAGCAGCTAAGTTTCGACGAATTCTAGATGCATAACCAATATCCGACCATAGGTATGACAAGTCGCCTGTACCGCCGTTAACACTTATGCTTATCATGCCGTCGTACGAACGATAGCAAGAAAGGTCGGAACTGTGCGTAAACATATCGACTACCACCATTTCATCCGGTTCGTTTATCTCGTAATCGAAAGCCAGCTCGCAACCATTAGCATCACTCAAAGTTACACTGTATTCGCCAACGCACAAGTTGAGCAATGTGTTAGACGGAGCGCTCCACGAATACGAATAAGGCAATGTACCGCCCGTAGCTATTACTGTTGCCGAACCTTGGCAGTCGCGATAGCATCTGTTGTCAACCGTTGATATATCACCGACCAACTTCGATGGTGTAAAGATATTTACAACTGTATCTTCAGAGATACATCCGTTAGCCTCTATATGCAATGTCACAGGATGAGTTGCTGCCTCTGGATCCTGCCAATATATCACGTATGGACCTACACCACTTCCCGACTCAACAATTGCGCCATCGAAATCCCAGAAGTACTGAGCATTGTTTCCTACAGCTCCAACAGTTGTCATGTTGCCGATATAAGTGATTGTTGTAGCATCGCCATAGCAACTTACAGGCAAATAAGCAAAAGTATTAGTCGGTTGCGGATAAAACTCCACAATTACATCATCGTAGGTTGAACAGTTGTTGTAGTCGCCCAAATAAGCTTCCGTCCATCTGAACTTGTAAGTTCCCCAAGCATCAACAAAAACATTTGTTGTTGGAGAATGTTCGGCAGCAAATGTTGCATTACCGCCTGTTGGCGCAGAAACAACAGTCCATGTACCTTCATTTCCAGCAGGAAGCGGAGTTGCCGACAGCATATAGCGGTCGGTACATACGCGAGCATCTTCACCTGCGTACGGAGCCGGCTGAATACAGCAACCAGGATCATCATAATCCCTTACTGTTACTACCAAAGTCGTATCGTATGTACAACCGAAATTATCGGTAGCATAGAATGTATATTCATGCTGACCGGGAATGCCAGGGGTAGATATTGTACTAGCAGTCATGTCCTGGAAAACATCATCGCCATTCCAAGTCAAGTCCTGCGATGTTTCCGACATGTCGTAAGTATTCTGGAACGATATTCTATTTTCATCGGCAGGAATAATGTGGTCGGCAAAGTGAAGCTCGGTCTGGAATACAGTACCATCATCAATGCTCAAATTATCAATAAAGATTACGCACCATTCACCGTTTATCGGGCATCCAATAAGATCGTTGAAACTGCCTACTGGCTGATAATATCCTGATGGCAACGGAGTACTTGAACCAGGACAATTTGCTGTCATAAGTCCCCTGTTATCACTCATCGTCCAATAATAGTCGTATCCGACACCAACCCACTGAGGACCATCGTTACATGAGTTTGTTCCCTGGGTATCATAATCTACAGCTTCGCCAAAATATCCGCCGCCACAACCTCTATTGAATAAAGATACGCGTTGACCATTAGGGCATTGCAGCAATATTTGCAAATCGTTCATCCATGAGTGTTCAATTTGCATTCCGATTGATTCTATATCAGAAGCAGATGTAATATATTGTCCAGGAAATGCTGCGTATGTAAAACAACTCGTCTGCTCTTCGCCTATATGGTCATCGTCAAAACAATGCTGCTCATAGTTGTATTCCTCTATTGTCATCTCCCATTCGTCTGGCTGGTTCACAACACCGACAAGTGCGGCTGCATCACCAGGACAAATGGCAGGAGTTACATTAGTTCCCGTAAATGTTGGCGGCACAGATATATAAACCGTGATTGTATTAGACACAACCTGACAGCCATTCATATCGGTAGTAGTAAGCGTATAAAAGTAAGCTCCAGGAGCAAGCGGTTCCGACAACTCGTTCATGCCAAGCCCTTCAAACACCTGAGTTCCGTTACTATTCAGCACACTCCACGAAAAATTAGTGTTAGCGATTGTCTGTTGGTAGTTCTGATTGTTATTAGGGAAATTCACCACAGCAGACACAGTACTTCCCGAACATCCGAGATATGCTTCTTCCGTAGCATCATACTGTGCCTCAGGAGTAATCGTCACGTTATAATCCTGACATGGAATTGCACAGCGTATCTCAATTTCAAAACCCGGATAAGTAACGGAGCCATCGGTAGTCCATACGAATGTTGCACAACTCGAATTTACCGAATATGTTTCAGTAAATGTAGTGCCGTATGATTCAGTGCCGATACGGTTTGCTATCAAAGTTCCAGTGGTACCTGTACCTTGGTAAATGGAAAGATAATCACGATCTGCATACTGATTGCTTTCAGTTTGCATCGTAACGTTAAGTTCCATAGGATAGCCACTTGGCACACATACAGTAATTCTATAGGATTCATTATTGCCGTATTCACCATTTGGCCCGCCCGAATCGTACAGCATTGCCGAACAACCAGTCATCTCTACAGTACTTCCATTTGTTGAACTGTTCATAATAATGGTCTGCTGGGCGAAAGCACCAACAGCAAACAAGCAGAACAACAAGCCAAATATAATCTTCATGCTACTGGTTTTCATAACGCTTCCTCCTATATTCGTTGTACTGTTTTGTAAGGTACTCATTTGAATACAACACCAGCACCTTCCCGGTATTGCCAATCACGTAAGCAACTGACTTCTTTTGTCCTACGTTCACTGCATATTCCATTATGTTGAAATTATCAGCATCGAACTCTGTCACTTCACAGCCTTCAGATTTCGTTTCGTTATCCAAATATTTTAGTTTAGGGTAGTTCAATGCCCCAGGATTTGCAACATCCTTAATAACATACGAATTTTCCACAAACCAGTTGAAGTATTCAAGGTCTTCTGGATTGTTCTGCTGCATATTTTGCAACTCCTCTTCCGAATACCTTGCATACAATCGGCTATCAATTGGCAATGTCTGCGAAAATACACCGAATCCCATGAGAATCAGCGACAAAAGCAATATTATCTTTTTCATAAACATAACTTTTCTATATCCAAATCCAATTGCATAACGCAAAAAAAATTCACATGGTTGCCTATAGCAAGAAAAATTTTTTCACATTACGCAACAATCGGCAAAGATATATTTTTTATTAGAGGTATGCAAGCGATAAGATTTTTTTTTGAATTATTTTTTAAAGGCAATTTGTAGGGAAATGTTTTGATAGCATTCCCCTACAAATACGCACGCCTTATCTAATCAAATTTATCTCGCCTTGCTCTTTGTGCAGATTCCCAAACACATCCTCAAACTGGCAGAACCACTGGTAAACACCATTTGGCAAAACCTTGTCGCCTTTGCGCTTGCTTCCCATGTCGGTTCCATCCCACGAACCTTCGGAACATGCATCACAGCTAGCTTCGGGAAAATAATCAGTCGTCTGGAATACCAATTCGCCCCAACGGTCGTATACCGTCAATAGGAAATTGTTCTTCGAAATGCCGCTTCCGCAAATTCTGAAGCAGTCGTTTATGCCATCGCCATTGGGAGTGAAGGATGTAGGCGCATAGAAAGACGACTCGCTGTAAACCATTATTGTACGCGCAGTTGTATCTGCACAGTAATGTTCGTTTTCGGCTACAAGCACTACCTCGTATTCGCCAGAAGCAGGATACAAATGTCGCGGGTTTTCGAACATTGAACTATCGTTGTCGCCAAACGACCAGAAATATCTAACAGCATCAATTGACCTATTGACGAAAAGCACCTCGGCTGACATCACCGATACCGCCTGAACATCGGCATCAAACAGTGCCTTGGGACGAGG
>JAEEGK010027275.1_pt1 | contig 11547 bp, 11 predicted proteins | sample 8958771 | NCBI WGS metagenome assembly JAEEGK01 (sample SAMN16246547, study PRJNA631951) | gut metagenome | biome: gut microbiome; feature: rumen; material: SC-attached | host: Bos | place: Iran: Karaj | collected 2018-10 | reverse complement strand
CGACAACACTTGTCCATTTTGACGATCCTGCGGACGAAAGCGGATTCCTTTCCGCCGCAGCACTTTCCGGCTTCGACGATATGCAGATTTCAGTCGCAGGAAACGACGATCGCATCCTGCTAACGGCCCGTTTCGACAATCTTGGAAAAGGCGCCTCCGGCGCCGCCATCCAAAACATGAACATCCTGCTCGGCGTCGATGAGACCGAAGGACTGAAACTCTCCCGCTGATGCCTTGTGGCATCCCATCGTCGCTTTCGTTCCTTTCGTCCTTTTCGTCCCTTTATCCTCTCATGCAAACATCCGAAATCATCGGCGGAAAAAACGCCTGTTCTCCTTGCGTCACCATGCCCGTAAACGCCTTCCAAGAAGGCGTTTGCGCATCGGAGGCTATCGCCGTCGCGCTGGCCTCCAGCTTCGCCGTGGAGATTCCGAAACTGCCGTTTCCATTGTTGCTGGACAGGCCGATTGTCCTGTCTTCCGGCCAACGCCTCTCCATCCATCCAGAGACTGTCATCCATATGATGGACGGTTGCGGCGGCATCATGGTCCGCAATGCCAATCCCGCCGATGGACGGTTCCATCCCCTTCCGCCCGAACGACTTGACCACGATATGCTCATCGAAGGCGGCATTTGGGAATTCGCCGAGTCTAGCGTCAGCCCAAGCGATTCCAACGCCGTCATTCAAGCTTTCGGCACGGGTGGCCGTCGTTTCATCGACTGTCATGGCAACAAAACGAACGCGGCCGGCTCGCCAGGCCGTGGCGGCTACTTGCTCGGCGTGTTTTTCTTCTGTAGCGCACGCAATTTCACCATCCGCAACGTCACCATCCGTAACTGCAATTTCTACGGCATTCTCATCGCGGGCTGCGACAATTTCATCATTGAAGACATTGATTTCGACCACAACAAGATGGATGGCGTTCACATCAACGGTCCTTCCTCCTACGGCATCGTTCGCCGCATGAAGGGCAAGACAGGCGATGATTTCGTCGCCCTTAATGCTTGGGATTGGGGACTTTCCGCAGTCACGTTCGGCCCTATCCATCACATGTTCGTAGAGGATATCGACTGCACGGGAGACGAAATCCGCCTTCTCCCCGGCCGCAAAGTCTTCGCAGGCGGTGAAATGCTCGACTGCGACATTCGCGACTGCCACTACAACCGTATCCGCAATGCCTACTGCTTCAAACTCTACCAGCAGCCCAACTGCCAAAATGACTTGACCGGTTGGAACGACAAATCGCCGATTCCAGGCATCCTTCAAGACATTACGTTTGAAGACGTTGAACTCAACGCTCTCACGGATGTCGGCCTCGGCGAAGTGAAAGTCACCGCCCTGTTCGAAATCTGCGCGGATTGTGATCGTCTGTTCTTCGATAATATTCGCATCGCCTTGCCGTTGAATGATTTCCGCGCCGCCGGCATGCACGTCGTCGAAGTCGGCCCGAAATCTTCCACATGGAAACGCGGCTTCACGGATCCGAAAATGTGGGCGGAGCTTTTCGATCCGGAACTCATCTGCACTGCCAAGAACTTGTCGTTCAATAACATAACGTTCGCAGGCCAACCCTGCGTTGACGAACAGGCCATCATCGGCTGCCATCGCCTCCAACCCAATCCGGACTATCCGAACACAACGCCAAAAGGCGGCACGGGATATGGTATTCTCGGAGCAGTTACTATTTGTTAACGTTTTTCTAGAGTCACTAACTCTTATTAAAAAAGCAGATCGGATGCATGTGGGCGTTTAGCCGCCCAACGGCGGGACACCGTCGCTACCATTACTGAACAACACCAGCAGGTTCGTTCGTGCTACGATAGCGTTTGACTTTAGGCGGTTCCGTATTCTCCATGCCAGGCCTGTACGAAATCTTTCCTGCGCGATGCAACCACGGCGGTACGGCCCGTTCATTCTTCCACAAGCCTTTCTTCTCCTGCCGAGCCTTCGCCGCGACGGCTTTTAGTTCGGGCGCATCGCCGTCGGGATCGCCATACCACGCAAGTCCTTCCTCCACAAGGATTTTGTTCACCCACTTGCCATCGACGTAGATCTGTCCGAGCAGTTGTCCTTTCTGATCGAAATATCGGTGTTTGATGACGATTTCCTTTCCTTTCATCAAATCCGTCACCCGTGCCAACGCCTCCTTGAAATACGGCTGACCGCGTTCGGGTGGCTCCACCGCACCCAACGCCAATTGATGGACGATGCCACGGTCGTCCGCGATGCGAAACGTCCTGGCATCCTTGAAATGCGTCACATGCGCACGCAATTCCAGCCAATGCTCCGTCGGCTTCATGACATACTGCGCCATCATGCCCTGCGCGAACAACATCATGATAATCAATAGAATACTTTTCATGCTTATGCCTTCATAAATCGTGAATTACCATTTATCCAATTTATCCACAGCTTGTGAAAAATCAACAGACAAGAGGATTTTTACCCATCCAATCAATTGGACTTATGGTAAATTGCCCATACATTTTATAAAACATATCTTGCATGTTTGTTCAGAAGTTCCAGTAAAAATCACCCTCAAACCATTATGAGCAATCCAGAAATCACTTATTACGAACTCTCCCCCGCGAATTTCGAAGGCCTCGGCTGGCGTGACATGGAGCGCGAATACCCCTTCGACCGCCTCCCCAAAACAGTGAATCATCTCCCGCATGTCGCCAGCCAAATGCACACGACCTGCGGAATCTGCTGCTTCTTCAACACCAATTCCACTACGTTCCGCGTGAAAATGGAACACGCTTCCGACCATATCGGCGAACCAAATTTCAATGTCTGCGCATTTTCCGGCGTCGATCTCTACATGTACGACGACAAAACTGTCCGTTGGCGGTGGGCGGCTACCTATACCGACCACCAATGTATCCAAAATCGTCATCCGGAATACACGATTCTGGAAGGCATTCCGAAAGCGGACCGCCGTTGCCGTCTGTATCTACCGATGCGCAATCAACTTCTGAAGATCTGGATCGGCCTTGAAACGGATGCCACCTTCGAATTGTTGCCGCCACGTGAAGACAACAAACTCGTCTATTACGGCACTAGCATCATCCACGGCGCATATTCCACCCGTTCAGGGCTTGGAATCGCGCAAATCCTTGCGCGCAACTTGGATATGCCGCTCATGAATCTCGGTCTCTCCGGCGGTTGCCGTCTCGACATTGAAATCGCCGAACTGCTCGTCAAACTGCAAGGCGTGAAAGTGCTCGTCGTCGATCCCATGCACAACATGGTGCCCGATAGCATCCGCAAAAACATGCCCGCCTTTTTGGATTATGTCTGCCCCCAAATGCCTGACACGGAAATCGTTTTCGTCACCTCCCCGCGCCATATCCAAGGCTGGCTGAAGCCCGAACTGGAAGCATGGCAGCTTGAAATGCAACGCCTGTTCCATCACTTCTGCGCAGAACACATGCCCAAATACAAGAACCTCCATTTCATCGACGGACAGGATTTCTACGGCACCGACGAAGTCTCGCCCGATGGCGTCCATCCCAACGACAACGCCGGCTGGCACATGGCTCATGAGCTCACGAAGATCATCTCCGACATCCTACGCAGGCGAGCATAGCTAAAAGCCTAAAGCTTAAAGCTTAAAGCAAATACAGCATCATTTTCTCAAAGCTCCCTCCGCGAAGCGGATCGAAACCGCCGAGCCGCCGGAGGCCGTTGTGTTTTCTGCATTCCCAATTCATAATCCACAACAAAAGTTTCCATGGTTTGTCGGCCCCGGCGGCGAGGCATATTCGTGTCAATTCGTGTTCATTCGTGGTTCAATATAAAGGATTTAATATGATCTACACATCCGATGCCAAACGGCCTTTCGGTCGCTATCCATGCGATGAAAGCAATGTGCCGCCATATGAACTGCCCGATCCGCTCCTTCGTGACGACGGTTCACGCGTCGCCACCGCGCAGGAATGGATGAATCACCAACGTTCGAAGATTCTGGACATTTTCAAAAAGTGGGAGTATGGCGAAATCTTGCCGCGACCGCAACTCCTTCGTTTCGAACTCCTTTCACAGAAAGATGATGCTTTGGATGGCATCGCCGTCCGTCGTGAGATACGCATCCATGCCGCCATGGAGAACGGTCGGTCCATTGCTTTCAACATGCTCCTCTATCTGCCGAAAACTTCTGCAAACAAGCCAGTTCCGGCATTTCTCGGCTTGAATTTCAAAGGAAACCACACCACGACGACAGAAGACGACGTAATTCAGACGGGAACAGACGAACCGCGCGGTTGCCAAATCAACCGCTGGTGTTTCAAGGAGACCGTCCAACGCGGCTATGCATCCGCAACCATCTGCTATCACGATATTTTCCGCGATGTCACCGGCCATGCGGACGAAAGTGTCTTCCGTCTCTTCTACGACCACATCGATATGGTGGAAGTCAACGACGTCTATACGCCCATCGGCGCATGGGCGTGGGGCCTTTCCCGCGGGCTCGACTGTCTGGAGGCCCAGCCGGAAATCTGCCATGGAGCCGTCACCGTCCATGGTCATTCGCGCCTCGGTAAAACCGCCCTTTGGGCGGGTGCCATCGACCAGCGGTTCGCTATGGTTATCTCCAACGATTCAGGCTGTTGCGGCGGCGCATTGCATCGTCGAAAATACGGTGAAAATCTTTCGCAACATTTCCAACAGCATCTCAATTGGAAAGTACCGATTTGGTTCGTCAATCGACTGGATCAGTTCATCTGGCGAGAGGAAGACCTTCCCTTCGACCAACATGAACTGCTCGCACTCATCGCGCCACGACCGCTCACCATCGCCACCGCAACGGATGATCAGGATGCCGATCCACGCGGCGAATTTCTCTCCGCCGTCGCCGCCTCTGACGTATATCGTCTGTTCGGTTCACAAGGCCTTCCCGCCACGGAAATGACGCCGCCGGACACACCGATCACAGGCGACATCAGTTTCCATTATCGCACAGGCAAACACGACCAAACACCGCAGGATTGGCAGCACTATTGGGACATCGCCGACCATTATCTGCCGCGCTAACCGCATGGCAGTCGCTCTTGTAAAATGCGATTTTCCAGCCTCACAAGCGATTTTTTTGCATTTTCATGAAAAAACTTGCTTTTTTTCCTAAAAATATGCGTTTTTTCCAGTTGCATTCGTTTGTTCTCGCTTGTATATTTTTACAGGTGCTTTAGGAAAAGTGCCATAACCCCTACTCTAACAAGGAGATTTATCATGGCTGGCAAATTTGAGCTGAAAACGATTGCAAACGGCAAAATCATGTTTAACCTGAAAGCTGGCAACGGCGAAATCATTCTGTCCAGCCAGCAGTACAAGTCAAAACGCAACGCCCTGAAAGGTATCGAATCCGTCCGCAAGAACGCCGCTGTTGACGCGCAGTTCGAAATCAAGACCGCCGCGAACGGCGAAGTCTATTTCGTTCTGAAGGCGAAGAACAGCCAGGTCATCGGCAAGAGCGAAACCTATCCGACCGAAGCCGTCCTCAAGAAAGGCCTCGCTTCCGTCAAGAACAATGCCCCCGAAGCCAAGCTCGTCGAAGTCGAAGCCGACAAATAATCTTCGAAATGCATTTTGAGACCGTTTAATGGCCTCTAGAAATCAAAGGCATCGCTCGCAAGAACGATGCCTTTTTTGTCACCATCATGCCTATGGACTTTCACCTATCAATGTCACATGACGAGCAGCAAAATCTTTCCTGCCTGCTCGACAAACTGTCATGCGCCATACAGGGGATTCTCGCCGGAAATCTCGTCGGCATCTATCTCCACGGTTCCATCGCACAAAAAGCCTTCCGTTGGAATGTCTCCGATGTCGATTTTCTGATCGTTGTCCAATCGGAGCCTTCTGACGACATCAAACGGCAGTTGTTGGACACGACTCTTCATCTGTCCGAAATGGCTCCACCCAAAGGTCTTGAATGGAGCGTCGTCACGTTGGCCGACTGCCTTCATGTGTCCCATCCCGTCCCGTTTTGCCTTCACTATTCCATTGCGCATAAGCAACGCTTTCTCACGTCAACGGAAGAATATATCCAACATATGAAAGGCCGTGACGGCGATCTGGCGGCCTATTTCGCCGTCGTCCGCCAATGCGGCATCGTCCTTTACGGCAAACCAATTGAAGACGTTTTCGGCCCTGTCCCAAAGGATTTCGTCATGGACAGCTTCCGCCAAAATGTCGTAGATGACGACACGCCGAATGGCATCCTAAACCGTTGCCGTTACGAAGCCTATCGTCAAGATGGCGTCATGCTGTCCAAAATCGACGGTGCCTTATGGGCGTTGAAGCATCTGCCGGCAGACCTGCACGCAAGAATCCTTTCCGCTATAAAAAACTATGAATAATGGTATGGCCTAACCCATTGGAGGAATGGTCGGTGTGGGCTGAACCGCGCCGTATGGATCATGACCATATTTATTCGGACCAATTGTCCCCCTTTTGACAAGATACCTAATAAGCAATAAAATGCCGACTATCGGAATAAAGACAATCAGAAAATGCCACACCGAGAAGTTGATATCATGTAACCGTCTTACACAAACAGCTAACCAGGGAAGTATTGTAAATAGAATATATATAATTCCAAGCAGATATTCCAAGCCTAATAAACCACTGATGAATCCAGCACAAAATGAGATAATGAAATTGAAAAGCACAAAAAACCAATATTCTTTTCGGGAAGCACGCCCAGTAAATCCAGCATAATGTTTTAACACCTTCAAATAGCAACCGAATGCTCCGATAGAGGAAATGCCGTCGTCTTTGGCATTTGGGAAATTGGCAGGTTGTCTATTGTTTTGGGCATTTGGAAAAGCAGGCGCCGCCTCATGTACGACCGTCTCTTGAATAACAAACTGTTCTCCGCAATGTGGACATTGTATTAGCCGTCCTATCCATTCTTGCTGTATTTCCAAAATACCTTTGCATTTTGGACATTGACCTTGCATTTGTTCATTCCTTCTTGTTTGACTTGCAATGGCTCAGTACATTATCTCATATGTGGTTCCATAAAAAAAAGTACTATAAAGGCACAATGTCTTTTTTGCTAATATTCCATCTTGAAAAGTCTGTCATCTAGACAATAGCAATTCATTTATGTTGTAATCACGGAATAGGCAAGCCAAGTGTCGAACACCTCAGCTTAATCGACGCTTTTTAGATTATTTGTCGGGTAACGTTGGACAAACAACCGCAAGAAGGCTATAGTAGGAATCTAACAAAGGTTTTCATGTCAGGCATTGAGGAACTCAAACGACTGGAAATCAAGATTGAATGAAGGTCACAGGACTTATTGTATGAGAAAACTATTCATCATTTCTTGTGTGTTGCTTCTATGCCTCTGCGAGACGGGGTGCGTGCGCGTTAACGCTCTTCTAATTGACAAACATAGGAACTTTCCACCGCCGTATCGTTTTTATTTCGGTACAAGGAGCCTCATTGGTCTTCCAGTCAGTATGAGTTTAATGGAAATAGCTTCTCACGGTCATCGCTCCTCGAACACGTTCAACACGGTTTTGCCAATTGCATTCTCTGTCGTGGATTTTCCATTAGAAGTTGTGTTGGACACCGTTCTCCTGCCAGTTGACCTCGGAATATATGCTGCTTATTGCATCAATCCACCATTGGACAAATATCTTGCTTCAAACGACTTGAAAGGATTGGAAGAGAAACTGAAGAAGGGCGTATCGCCGAACGTCATTTCTCCCTGGTTCCTGAAAAATCAGCCATTGCTGTATCAGGCGTACTTGAATCATAACGAAGAGGCATTTGAATTGCTGCTCAACTATGGCGCAAAGGTCCCGATCGAATTGCTTCAGGTTGAGGCAAATTTGGACGACTACACCTACAGAATATTGCAAAGGGTGTTCAGGAATGGTTGTCCGAAAGAGCTCCAACGACCTACAGAGGACGAACTACGCACGGGGTCCAACGCGGTGAATTATCGAAATGAGCAGTTGAAAGGATGCTTTTCCTATTGGATTTTGAAGTACTTGATGGATAAAGATCACGCATCGCCCAATGACAAGCTGCTTGTTGATGTTATGGTTCTGCTGTTGGAGAACGGTTTTTCTCCCAACGACTGGGAAAATATGAGAGGTGAGCTTCATTTTTCGTCTTCAAATTGGAATCCTCTTGATGTCGTGATGGCGAACATGGCAATGAACAGTGCGGAGAAGGAGAGGCTGATAACGGCAATGCGCAAGCACGGTGCCCAGACCTATAGGGAATCCATCAACTTGCCTCCATCGGAGAGCATTTCTCCAATGTTCCAGCCATTCATGGACGCCATTGCGCAAATCCACATAGATCCATATTCGTCACACTTCTCTCCCACAAGCTCGTTTCGGTACTCGGATACCTATCCAGGAGTTGAGGGGCCCGTGCTGGTCATAGACATCCCATTCATACGCAATTTACCGGACAATCAAAAGGAGGTGCTATTCCGCAAGAGCATCCCCTACCACAGGCGTGTCTCGGCGACAGAGTGGAATCCCAAGCGTGAATATCTGGAGGTTCCTGAAAAATGCCGTATCGTGCTCACACCGCTCGGCAAACGACTGCCGTCTAGGCGTCCGCAAGGGATGCCGACGCAGCGTGGTTTCTGGGAGGCATGGCTCACTTTGCCGACCTGCGAAATGTACATAGAGTACGCAAAGGACGAATATAAGTGGTTTGGAAGGCAATGTGTTCGAGACGAAAATCGTGATATGCTCCAAAAACTCATCTACGCTTCCGCGAAATACAAACCGGAATTGACGGAAAATCTGAAGTTGCCTGCCGAGGAAGTTCAGGCAGGTTCTCCATTGGACATATTGCCTTGGGACGAAAGTCAGGGAAATATGCACTCTTACGATGAGAAAGTGTTTGGCCCCTCGCTGGATGAAATGGGCAAGCTTCCTGGCGTGAACAGTCCAGTAACTGTGCGGAAATTCAGTAATGGAATTGGTCCTTATTCTTATGTTTATGTATTCTCGACGCATCGTGATATGCGAAAGATTTCCAAGGATGACTTTCCTCTTGTTCCGCATCCCGAGGAGGTCTTAGTCATGTTGGGTTGGAAACATGACTACAATGAACGGGACGCTTTGGCTGATTTCAAACGGTTGCAAGCTCATTCCCACCAGGGCGTCTTGCTAGAGGAAATACCGCCGTCTTGGGAAAAGCTAAGAATTGAATATGACTTCCCTTGGGGAAAGGAATGCAAAAACTATTGGAATTGGAAAGCTTGCATTAAAAAGTGGGATAATACGCCATTGCGCCGAGACATTTATCTTTTCTACGGCGATTCCGTAGCGGAGGAAAGGCTGGCAACCATTCGTGACATTTGCGAAAAGATCTCACCACGATGAATCAAAACGCAAGGCCATAAAGGCTATTCCAGTCCAGGACAATCTGACGACACAACGGAAGCAGATCAATCTTGGAGCGGCCATTGGCCGTAACCAAATTGAGCCTAAGAAACCACAGATCACAATAATCAAAGTCTTTTCTATAGCTTCTCCGCCTTGGCATCCAGAAGATGGCGTGTCTTTCGGTCAAAGTTGAGGCCGATGAGCCAGATTGAAAGTCCATTGCTGCGATAAGGCGCGTCGTACTGCTTGTCTCGGACTTGTTTCAAGGCGGTTTCGGCAGATTCATCCACCTTCAATTCAAAAATGAAAACACCGCATGGATGGATGGCCACGACATCCGCCTGCCCGTTAGCCTGCCGATCCTCCGTCGTGCAACGGATGCCTTGCGACCACAGGAGCACGACCAGATTTCGTTCGAAGGAGAACTCATGGACGCTCTTTTCCTTCGATCCGTATGGCAGCGATGCGTATAGCGACTTCAGACCGATGAAAAACTCGTCCCAGCGCGTGTTCAAGAGCTTCTTGCCCAACTTGGTAACCCAGTTGAGATCCTGCCCCGTAGCAATGGCGGTCGTCAGTGTCGCGAGATCCTGTCGAACTTCCTGATTAGGCACACGGAGATCGTATGATTGCGTTATCGGATGATAGTCCGCTATGGTCAGATAGCCAGTCTGGAAGAGCATCGGAATGGTTTTCAGGTTACGGATATCCGTTACGTCAAAATCCCGCTCGTCCATGTCGGTCACGTTGTCCATATCAACGGCCAGAAAATCCTCACGCTTAAGATAGTTCATCAACATGGACGCCTTGCCTGTCTGCGACCAGCAGGGTTGGAACTGATTCTCCTGAAACGCGAGATTCACACCAATGGACACAGGATTATAAACTGTTTCCGTTACGCTTTTCCCAAAGCGGTATCCATTGAACCAGCGTTTCAATTCTGAACGGTAGTCTTCATACGGCAGCCCGATTTTTTCAGCATGGACGCGCATGTGTTCGTTGAAATACTCGTCCAATTCCGCTTCCGTGTAGCCGAGCATCGTCGCAAACCCGTCATCGAAAGAAAGGTCGTGGATGTTCGAGAGAGCTGAGAAGACCGACATCTTCGTGAACTTCGAGACACCCGTGATCATCAGAAAACGTACCTTGCCCGTGCGCGACTTCATCTGCTTGTAGAACGAAGCCATTGTCTCGCGCACCTTCTCCGCCTCGTCCGGCTTGTCCAGCAGCGTCGCCACGGGATCGTCGTATTCGTCTATCAAAATGACGACCCCTTTGCTGTTGCTCTCCTTCGCGAGTTTGTCGATGGCCGTCCCGAAATTGATTTCCGGCGTATTCTCCTTGTCGTACACGACATCGGCCTCCCCCAGTGCGTCTTTGACCACGGATGTGAAGTTCCGCTCGAACCTTTCCGCCGTATCCGCCGCGGCAAGGCTGAAGTCAAAATTCAGCACGGGATATTGCTCCCATTCCCAATCCGTCTGGGAGATCGCCAGCCCGTCGAACAAATCGCGCCGCCCCTCGAAGATGGCCTTCAATGTGCTGATCATCAGCGACTTGCCGAAACGTCGCGGGCGGGCGATGAAGAAGCGCCGCGCGTCCTTCCTCATAATCAGCTTTTGGAAGAACGCCGTCTTGTCAACATAGATGCACCCGTTTCCCCTGATTTCGGGGAAGTCGTGCGTGTCGGTGGGAATTGGTTGCAGCATGCTGAAAATCTCTCCTGCGGTTGTTTTGTTTTCGGCGATTTATATACACTATCTGCAATTGACGGATTTTCAAGCCTCTGAGGGAGTTTTTAAGGAATGTATGCCCATCTGATGATTCCGTCAGTCAGCAGTTTCCGTGGTCCGATTAGCAGTTTTGACGTCTCGATTAGCAGTTTTGACGTCTCGATTAGCAGTTTGAACATTTTTCTGAAGGTAAGTCCATGCGTGAAGAAAGTCGGTTTAGGTACGAAAATCCGATTAGTAAATAATTAGCAGTTTGAGGTTTTGACAGGCAGTTTTTATGCGTAAACCACAGTAATACACTAATAAATACTAGCATGTAGTTCAAAACATGAAAAAAGCCCCGCAACGTCTTGAATTGCAGGGCTTAAACTGGTAGTCCGGGCGAGACTCGAACTCGCTACCTACTGCTTAGAAGGCAGTTGCTCTATCCTGATGAGCTACCGGACCG
>JAEEGK010027274.1_pt1 | contig 11548 bp, 7 predicted proteins | sample 8958771 | NCBI WGS metagenome assembly JAEEGK01 (sample SAMN16246547, study PRJNA631951) | gut metagenome | biome: gut microbiome; feature: rumen; material: SC-attached | host: Bos | place: Iran: Karaj | collected 2018-10 | reverse complement strand
ACTTTGTGAGCCTCAAGAAGCGCGGCGCCAATCATATAGGTTGCTGCCCGTTCCACAACGAGAAGACGCCGTCGTTCTATGTGTCGCCGTCGAAGGGCATCTACAAGTGCTTTGGCTGTGGCGAGGCGGGCGACGTGGTGAGTTTCCTCAAGAAACACGAGCACTACACCTATGTCGAGGCGTTGCAGTGGCTGGCGCGTAAATACAATATCGAGATACAGGAGAAGGAACTTACTCCTGAAGAGAAAGAACGACAGACGGAACGCGATGGCTTGTTTCATGTCAGCGAGTTTGCTCAGAAGTATTTCGCTGAGCTTCTTTATAACGACGAGATGGGACGCGCCGTTGGACTCAGTTATTTTCATTCCCGTGGCTTGAGTGACGAGATTATCAAGCGTTTTGGATTGGGTTATTGTCTCGACGAGTGGAGCAACTTCACTGACTATGCGTTAAAAAACGGCTATAGCGAGTCCATGCTGGAGAAGACCGGTTTGACCATCGTCAAAGAGGATACGGGCAAGAAGTACGACCGCTTCCGTGGACGCGTGATGTTCCCTATCTACAGTATCAGCGGACGTGTGCTGGGTTTCTCGGGTCGTGTGCTGAGTTCAGAGAAGCAGGCCGCCAAGTATGTCAATTCACCTGACTCGGATATCTACAATAAGAGCCGCATTCTCTACGGACTCTTTCAAGCACGCTCGGCCATCTCCAAGGCAGACAAGTGCTACTTGGTGGAGGGCAATATCGATGTGATTTCGATGCATCAGTCGGGCGTAGAAAACACGGTGGCTTCGTGCGGCACCAGCCTCACCACAGAGCAGATACGCCTCATCAAGCGCTATACACCCAACGTGACGGTGCTTTATGATGGTGACTCGGCCGGTATCAAGGCAGCTTTGCGTGCTGTAGACCTGCTTTTCGCTGAGGGTATGCACGTGCGCTTGGTGCTTTTCCCCGATGGTGAGGACCCCGATAGCTATGCCCAAAAGTATGGCTCTACCGCCCTGCAGGACTATCTGGCACAGCATGAGGACAACTTCATTATGTTCAAGACCCGTGTGCTGCTGGATGACGCGAAGAATGACCCCATCCGCCGCGCTGCGCTGGTGAGCGATACGGCTCATTCCATTGCTTTGGTGGCTGATATGCTGGAGCGAGCGGAATACATCCGTCAATGTTCCCATCTGCTGCATGTCAGCGAGGAAGTACTGACCGATGCGGTGGCCAAGGTTGCACGTCAAGAACGCCAGAAGGCTTATGAGAAAGAGCAAAAGGAAGAGGTGAAGAGGGTAGATGAGGTGGTGGAGGTGAAGGAAGAAAGTGTGTCGGCTCCACAGCCTGCGACAGCTCCGCCTGAGGTGGAACGCCATCTGGTAAAGTTGCTGCTCAACTACGGTAACAACAAGTTGATGCAGGAGTTTGTCAACGATGACGGCTCAAGGCACACGGAGGAGTATACGGTGGCAGAAATCATCATCGGCGAGTTGCGACAGGATAATCTAGCCATGTCTCACCCCCTTTGCCAACGAGTCTTCGAGCAGTGTGCGTTGATGCAGGAAATGATGCACGAGGTGGATGTGTCGCGTTTCATGAACTCGGACGATGAGCAGCTGCGCGTCTTTGCCATTTCGCTTATGATGGACTCCTACAGTCTCAGTGAAAGTTGGCGGGCAAAGGGTGTCTTCATTCCCAAGATAGAGGATAACCTGCTTCAGGACCTTCGTGAAAGCATCTTCGCTTTCAAGAGTGCCCGTATCTCCCAGATGGTGGCCGAGCGGCGTGAGCAACTACGCACTGCCGACGAGGACGGTCAGCGCATGTTGTTATCCGAGATAAAACAATATACTGACTTGGCGCGACAGATGCAGCAGGCCCGCAATATTGTGATAGCACCTTATCATAGCAATTATTAGTTGGCTAAGATAATTATGGATATTAAGAATATAAAGTTACGATACGACATCATAGGCAACGACCCCAGGCTGGAGTTGGCGCTCAACAAGGCCATTCAGGTGGCCCCAACCGACCTCTCCATCCTCATCACGGGCGAGAGCGGTGTGGGTAAAGATGTTTTCTCGCGCATTATCCACGAGAACAGCCTGCGTAAGCATGTACGGCAGGGTCGAGGACTCATATCGGTCAACTGCGGTGCCATTCCCGAGGGTACCATCGAGAGTGAGCTCTTCGGTCATGTCAAAGGGGCCTTCACAGGAGCCGATAAAAACCGCAAAGGTTATTTTGAAGAAGCCGATGGTGGCACCATCTTTCTCGACGAGATTGGTGAATTGCCGTTGGCTATGCAGGTTAAACTGCTTCGCGTATTGGAAAACGGTGAGATTATCCCTGTAGGCAGTTCGACGGCACAAAAGATCGATGTGCGTGTGGTGGCGGCCACCAACGTGGATATTGTCGAGGCGGTGCGTAACGGGCGCTTCCGCGAGGATCTCTACTACCGTCTTAACCAGATAAGCATCTATCTGCCGCCGCTACGCGAACGCAAAGACGATATACCGCTACTGTTCCGCAAGTTCTCGTCCGATGTGGCGGAGAAGTACCATATGCCTCCAATCATGCTCACCGACGACGCCAAGCGCATGATGATGGACTACCCGTGGTATGGCAACGTGCGCGAATTGAAGAATATCACCGAGCAGATTGCTGTGGTAGAGACCGAGCGCCTCATCACGCCAGCTATCCTGCAGAACTACCTCTCTTTCGTGCCTACTGGTGAGCGTATGCCCGCATTGGTGGAAGGAGGTCAGCAGACGGTGGGCGGCAGCCAGATCACCGACCGCGAACTGCTGCTCAAGGCACTCAGCATGGGACAGATGATTAACGAGATGCGCAAGGAAATCAACGACCTGCGCAACGCTGTGACACAGATGGCTCAAGGAATGCCCGTACAGGCAGTGCAAAGTCAAGTGGTACAGCAGTCCTCCTACTTGCCCCAGGTGCACCCTCAGGAAGAGGAGGAGTTTCTTACGCCCGAGATTATCGAGGACGAGGCTGTGAGCCTTGAAGACCGCGAGAAACGGGCCATTATCCACGCTTTGGAGCATGCCGGCGGAAACCGCAAGTTGGAGGCGGCCGAACTGCATATCTCAGAACGTACACTTTACAGAAAACTGAAAGGATATAATATCGAGCAATGAACACTAACGATATACGTATCAACCTGCCGGCATCAAAGAGCATGAGTAACCGCTGGCTGATGATAAACCACTTGCTGGGGAGCCACTTCCGTATTGGCAAGCTTTCCACATCGGGCGATACCAAATTGCTGCGCCGTCTGTTGACACAATTGGAGACTCATTCTTCCGATGTCTTTTATTGTGACAATGCGGGTTCTGTGGCCCGTTTCATGATGCCGTTGCTGGCCATCACCTCGGGGTCGTGGCTGCTCACCGGTGACGAACGCCTTTGCCAGCGCCCCATGGCCCCGCTGATTGACGCCTTGCGCCAAATGGGGCTGCGGATAGAGTGCGCCGAGAAGGAAGGATTCCTGCCGGTGCAGATACAGGGCAGCGTGCCTACACGCCGCACAGTGTCGGTGGATCCGCTGTTGAGCAGTCAGTTTGTCAGTTCGTTGCTGCTGGTGGCTCCGCGTTTGCCTGAAGGTATCTCGCTCACTATGACCCAGCGTCCCACCTCGCGGCCGTATATTGAGATGACCACCGAAGCATTGCAACAGGCCGGTATCGAGGTGCGTCGTTCCTCCAACGGACGCACCTACTATGTGCAACCTTATGTTGGCAAGCCCAAACCCGCCGCCATTACCATCGAGCGCGATTGGTCGTCGGCCTCTTACTTCTATACCATGGCTATGCTTCGCCCCGATTTGCGTATACGTCTTCTGGGACTGCAACTCGACACCTGTCAAGGCGATAGTGCCACCGACCGCTTCTTCCGTCAGTTGGGAGTAGTCAGCACCGAGGTGCGTTCACCTTACCGTGCCGCTGGTCGCAGTATCACCATACAGGGGGGTGGAGAGCGTGCCAAGTCAGCAGTGTTCAATTGCATCGACTGCCCTGATTTGGTGCCTACCTTCGCTGTGGCTGCCGCTGCATCGGGACAACGGACTGTCCTCAAAGGTGTGAGCAACATTGCTCTCAAGGAAAGCGATCGTATGATTTCTATCACCAACGAGTTGCGCCGTATGGGAGTTTCGGTCAATGCTACCGACGACGAACTGCACATCCTCCCTTCGGTGTTGAAACCCAAGGAAATGGTGCGTACCTACGGCGACCACCGTATTGCCATGGCTTTTGCCCCACTGCGTCTGTGCTACCCCGACTTGCAGATTGAGCACCCCGAGGTGGTGGAGAAGTCGTTCCCCGAATTCTGGGAGGAGTTTGATAAGGTGCTGGCGGCCAAGTGAAGCGATTGATTGTCATAGCTGGTCCTACGGCAGTGGGCAAGACTGCCTATGCCGTGCAGCTGGCACAGCAACTGCATACCGAGATAGTCTCCTGCGACTCGCGGCAGTTCTACCGTGAGATGCGTATCGGTGTGGCACGTCCCACCGACGAGGAACTTGCTGCCGTGCCCCATCACTTCATCGCCTGCCGGTCGGTGACGGAACCCTACAATATCTACGACTATGAGCAGGATGCCCTGCAGGTTATCAATACCCTGTTCGAGACGCACGACACGGTGCTGGCCGTTGGGGGCAGTGGTCTCTATATCGACGCTTTGCTGCACGGGGTATCACCTATGCCCAATCCCACACCCGAACTGCGCACTCGACTGCAGCAGATGCCGCTGGAGGAAAAGCGGACACAACTGAAACTGTTGGACCCCGACTATTATGCCCGTGTCGACTTACGCAACCCTGTGCGCCTCCAGCGGGCCTTGGAAGTCTGTCTGATGACAGGACGCCCCTATAGCGAGGTGATTGCCGATCGGCCGCGAGTCGCACGCCCATTTGATATAGAGGTCCGTGTGCTCAGCCTTCCTTCAATGGAACTCCGTGACCGTATCGACCGCCGTGTGGATATGATGATGCAGGAGGGATTGCTCGACGAAGTGCGCTCTCTGCAGCCTTACCGCTACCTCAACACACTCAACACCGTGGGGTACCGCGAACTGTTCCCTGTCCTTGACGGACAAGAAGAACTCAATGACGCTGTAGCTGCCATCAAGCTCAATACTTGGCACTATGCCCGTAAGCAATTGACCTGGATGAAGAAGTATTGATTTACTTGCGTTGTTTCCTTTTCAACTCCTTGACGGTGGCGTAGGGGGCTTCGTTCAGCAGGGTGATGGCAAATTGGTGTTTGCCGTCCTTGCTCTGGGTGTAGCGCACGTTGCCCTCGCAGTAGGGATAGAGTGGGCGTGTGCCATAGATGGCGTAGCCGTTCTTTTCCAGCCATTTGCCGATGGCCTCCATGCGTTCCAGAGCCTCGGTGGGCAGGTTGCCGTTGGCATCGGGACCCACGTTGAGCAGCAGGTTACCGCCCTTGGCCACCACGTCGCAGAGCATGTGTATCAGTGTCTTGACGCTTTTGTAGTTGTCGTTGGGCACATAGCTCCAGCTGTCGCCCATGGTCATGCAGGTCTCCCATGGGTAGGGGAGGAGCGAGTCGGGCACCTGCTTTTCGGGGGTGCGGTAGTTCTCGAAGCGGCCGCCAACGCTGCGGTCTACGATAATCATCTGCGAGTTGCGCTCGCGGGCGATGGCAGCAAGGTGATGCATGTCGAGTTCCTGCACCTGTCCGCTGCAACCCAGCCAAGGACGGGTTTCGTCGTTGACGCTCCACTCCGGACGCACCCAGCCACCGTCAAGCCAGAGAATGTCCACCTGGCCATAATTGTGTGTCAGTTCGTGTATCTGGTTGTAGGTGAAGTTGCAGTAGCGCTTCCAGCGGTCGGGATGGTCGGCGATGGAGTAGTTGACGTTGCGGTCGGGGGTGGCCCATTCGTGGGCCCAGTAGTCGTCGCAGTGCCAGTCGGGCTTGGAGAAATAGAGACCTGTCCAGAATCCGGCAGCGCGGAAGGCGTCGACCACGCCGCGGGTGAAGTCGGTCTTCGCCGGGCTGTGGAGGCTGGTGTAGTCGGTGTACTTGCTGTCGAACATGCAGAAACCGTCGTGGTGCTTGGTGGTGAAGACCACGTACTTCATGCCCGCACCCTTGGCGGCTGTGGCCCAGCTTTTGGGGGTGAAGTGCTTGGGATTGAATGTCTTGTTGAGTGCCCAATAGGCGCGCTTGTAGTCCTCGTAGTTGGCGCCGCCTCGGTTGATCCAGGGCTCATTGCAGATATTCCAACTCTCCACGATGCCCCACTGGGCGTAGATGCCCCAGTGCATCATGAATCCGAACTTCAGGTCCTGCCACTCGCCGATGCGCTGCAGGATGGCAGGGTCGCTCTCGGGAATGCTGTCGTGCTGGGCTTTCACACTGCCCATTAAACCCATTAAGCCCATAAGGCATATAAAAATAGTTTTTTTCATTTCCTGTTGTGATATTTGAATGGTAAATCAATGAGGTCGCGGTCGTCGGAGGAGAAACCGATCTGCAGGGTGAATTCGGTGCCGTCCTTGGGTTCTTCCATCATGCCGGTTTCGGGGTTGAACTGGCGGAACCAGAAGGGGTCGAGCGCTATCTTGAAAGGCTCTTTGTCTTCGAATGTGACAGTCCAAATAGGTTTCACGGCAATCAGTTGCTTGACGGGCGCGTCGGGGTCGTTCTCATTTTTGAGGTAGACCTGGACGACGGTGCGATGTATGAAGGCTTTGCAGTCGGTGGCGCATTGGCTGACGAGGCCTTCTACGGTGAAGTTGGCCTCGTCGACGGTCGGGGCGCCCCAGAGCTGGTGGTAGCTGTAGCTGAGGCCGTAGCCGAAGGGGAATTCTACGCGCGAGCGGTCGGCATAGCGGTAGGTGCGTCCCTGCATGTCGTAGTCGTCAAAGGGCGGCAGGTCGTCGGTGGAGCGGTAGAAGGTGACGGGCAGGCGGCCGAAGTCGTCGCGGCAGCCGTAGAGCAGTTCGCGCACAGCATTGCCCATCTGTTCACCGCCGTACCAACCCACCAGCACAGCTTCACAGTCGTCGATGACATTCTCGAGGGCTATCGCCGAGCCGGTACATAGCACCAACACCACGCGGTAGCCTTGGGCTTTATAGGCTTTGATCTCCTCCACCTGTTCTTTGGGAAGCTCTATCAAGGTGCGGTCGCCCTTATAAAAACCTTCTTTTTCCACGGGCAGCTCCTCGCCCTCGAGCTGGGGATTGAGGCCGCCGGCATAGATCAGTATGCGGCCTCTTCCCTCTTCGTGCTCCATTTTCTCAAGCTTGCGGTGGCAATAGGGTTTTCTTTGCAGGCCTTCGCCTATGGTGACGGTGTGACGGGGTGTGCCGTTGTAGTTGCCCAGAGGCATGAGGCTGTCCCACATGTTGGGGCCTTCGAGGCGCAGGCTGTCATCTATCCTGAGAGGCAGGATGCCGTCGTTTTTCAGCAGCACCATGCTTTTGGTGAAGAAACCGAGGAAGTCGATGTCATACTCGTCGAGCATGTCGATGTCATACTCGTTCTGCTCTTCCGATTCTTTGGGTTCGTCGGTGACGCGTAGGCGGGTGCGCAGGATGCGCCGCACATGCTCGTCGACCTTGCTTTCGGGCACCAGCCCTTGCTGCACGGCTTCGCGGAGGGCAGGCAGGCCGCTGCCGCACTCGAGGTCCACCTCGCGGCCGAAGGCGTCGCCGTAGGCCGCGGCGGCGGTGGCGTGGGTGCGATGGCGCGGGATGACGGTGTCAGTCTCGTAGGCATCGTTCAAAGCCCAGCAGTCGGTGACGAGTATGCCGTCGTACTGCCATTCGTTCCTCAGTATGTCGAAGAGGCGGCGGTTGGTGCAGCAGGGTTCTCCGTTGAGGCGGTTATATCCGCACATCACCTGCTGGACATCGCTGTTCTTGATGATGTATTCGAAGGCTGGCAGGTAGGTGCTGCGCAGGTCGCGCTCAGAGACGCGGCTGTCGAACTCGTGGCGCACCCCCTCGGGACCGCTGTGGACGGCGAAGTGCTTGAGGCAGGCAGCGGTGATGAGCGGGTTGCCCACATAGTTCTCTGCCCATGCATGCTGCAGCCCTTTCACGCAGGCGCGCCCCATCAGGGCGGTGAGGCAGGGGTCCTCGCCGTAGGTCTCCATGCCACGGCCCCAGCGCGGGTCGCGGAAGATGTTGATATTCGGGGTGAAGAAGGTGAGGCCGGTGTAGTCGCCGGTGCCGCCGGTGTCCTGTGCCATGCGGTATTTGCTGCGCGCTTCGTTGGCGACGAGGGTGAACATGAACTCCACGCTGGCGGGGTCGAAAGTGGCGGCGAGGGCTATGGGCATGGGGTAGACCGTGGCCTCGCCGGCGCGTGCCACGCCGTGCAGCGCCTCGTTCCACCAGCTGTAGGCCGGCAATCCCACACGCTCGATGGCGGGGTTCTGGTGCACCATGAGCGAGAGCTTCTCATCGAGGGTCAGGTTTTTGACGAGCCACTCTACACGCCAATCTAGACTCTTGGTGGTGTCCTGCCACGGGTATGTCTGCGCATAGGCTATTGTGCTATAAAATATTAGAAGTCCAAAGACCAGTTTCTTATGCATCCTTTTCATGTTGCAAAAATACGATTTTTTATCAATTATATAAAAGGTAACACTTAAAGTCATTTTTTTTTCGTACTTTTGCACCGCGAACCAAAAGGGAGAAATACCCTCTTAATATATTAGGACAGTGAACAAAAGAACTCTCTTTACCAGCCGCATGAAGATGGCTGACATGATAGCTTCCAACTACGACCTGATCCTTATGTTGCCTCGTTTTGGTATTCATCTAGGATTTGGCGAAAAAACTGTGAAGGAGGTCTGCCGCGACTATGGTATCGACGACCACTTCTTCCTCATGGTGTGTAATATCTATACTTTTGACGACTATAGGCCCGACGACGAAGAATCTGCACGCATCGACAACCGTCTCGTCGCCGAACACCTTCGGGCATCACACCGATACTATCTCGAAGAACGACTGCCGCACCTCCAGAACCACCTCGACCACATCACCGAGCACGCGGGCCACAGCGGCGAAATACTGCGTAAATATTACGCAGACTACTGCCGCGAAGTGCGTGAGCATGTGCGTCGCGAAGAGAAAAATCTCGACCAGTTACTCAACCACAATGCTGTCCAGACACACAGCCACTACATGCAAAGTCACGATAACATCCGCGACAAACTCAACGACCTCACACAGATCATCTACAAATACCTGCCTGGCGAGCGTCTCACCGAGGAGATGATGGAGCTCGTCTTCGATATCTTGCAGCTCAGCCGTGACCTTGAGAAACATGCCATGATTGAAGAACTGCTTCTCCAGCCTCAGGAAGACTACAACCTTTCCGACCGCGAGCAGGATGTCCTCGTCCTCGTGGCCCAGGGCCTCAGCAGCAAAGAGATATCTGCACGCCTCAACATCGCTGTTAACACCGTCAATACCCATCGTAAGAGCATCACCCGTAAGACTGGCATCAAGTCCGTCGCCGGCCTCGCGGTCTATGCCATGCTGAAGAAAAACTGACAATACGAAAGTCCACTAAACCCATTTAGATCAACGTATCAACCTAACCCCTTCAACCCATGAAATCGCTGAAATACATCCGGATTCTCTTGGCAGCTGTCATGTTCATTAGCTTTGCCGCCCTACTGCTCGACGGCCTTGCCTGGATGCTCGACGACCCCAACCTCCTCCGTCATTGGCTCGGATGGATGCCTAAGATACAAATTCTGCCGGCCATCCTCTCGTTAAATGTCATCGTCGTAGTGGCTATCTTGGCCGTTACAGCCCTCATCGGTCGTTTTTACTGCGCCGTGATATGCCCTTTCGGCATCTTGCAGGACTTCTTCATCTGGCTCAACAAGATCATCTTCCGCCGCAAGTTCCACTATCAGCGTCCGATGAACTGGTTGCGTTACAGTGTGCTGGCCCTCTTTGTTGTGCTGATGGTGCTGGGCTCTTTCGGCATCGCTAACGGTGTCGCTGTCACCATCGACCCCTACAGTGCTTTCGCCCGCATGACCACCGGATTCTTCGCAACCGGACTTCCTCTCATCGTCGCCATCGTTACCTTGGTGGTTATCTTCGTGTGCAGCTTCTTCTGGGGCCGTCTCTGGTGCAACACCATCTGCCCCATGGGCACACTGCTGGGCTTCTTCAGCAAGCATTCTCTTTTCGGTATCCGAATCGACAGCGAGAAGTGCGTCGGCTGCCGCAAATGCGAGCGCGGATGCAAGTCGATGTGCATTGATATAGACAACAAGTGCGTCGACAACTCCCGTTGTGTCAACTGCTTCAACTGCCTGAGCCAGTGTAAGCAGGGGGCCGTTAGCCTGGCTCGTCGGAATAACAGGAATACCCAGCATACTCCTGTCGACGATTCCCGTCGCAAGTTCCTCTCCGTGGGTGCCGCCGTAGGTACTGCCGCCGTGCTTCATGCCCAGCAGGAGAAGGTGGCCGGAGGCATGGCTATCGCTGAAAACAAGGCCGTCCCCGACCATTCCACCCCTCTCAAGCCCGCAGGCTCCATAAGCCTCCGAAATTTCGAGAGCCGCTGCACGGCCTGTCAACTCTGTGTCAGCAAATGCCCTGAGCATGTCTTGCGTCCCTCTACCTCCCTCGACGGATTCATGCAGCCCTCCTTGGCATTTGACCAGGGCTTCTGTCGTGTCGCCTGCACACGTTGTAGCGAGTTGTGCCCCTCCGGCGCTATTCAGCCCATCTCGAAAGGAGATAAGACTGCCATCAGCATCGGCTTCGCCGTGGTGCTCGAGGACAACTGCATCGGCTGCGGCCTCTGCGCACGTCACTGCCCCGCCGAGGCCATCAAGATGGTCGACGGAATACCTTCTATCTACGAGAACAAATGCATAGGCTGTGGCAAGTGTGAATACTATTGCCCCGCGACTCCGCAGAAAGCCATCTTCGTCAAAGCCCGCGATCGCCATGAGAGAATAATATAGAAACCCTCAAATATCAAACCTTAAAACTTTAAAACCTTTAACCCAAACCCTAACAATCATGAACAACAAACTTCAAGAAGCCATTGACTACGTAAAAACTTTCAAGTTCTGGAAAGAACTGGTCATCATGATTCTAGGCATGATGGTTTGCGCCGCCGCCGTCTACTATTTCCTGGTGCCCTCCAAGCTTATCATCGGCACCATCTCAGGCCTCTCCATCGTCCTCAACCAGCTGATGGGCAACGTCCTCAGTCTCGGCACACTCATCATGATCATCAACATCATCCTGCTCATCCTCGCCTTCATCCTCATCGACCGCGAGTTTGGTTTCAAGACGGTCTTCACCGCCCTTATCCTCGGTCCCCTCACCGACTTCTGGGCATGGGTGTTCCCGTGGGATGCCAAGAATGCCGCTGGTGAATATATCCTGGCGTCGTACAATGGTGTCATCAATGACTACTCCGTTATGGGCGACCCCTGGCTTGACCTCTGCTGCTTCGTGCTGTTGCTCAGTGCCTCCCAGGCCTTGATGTTCAGCATCAACGCTTCCACT
>JAEEGK010027270.1_pt1 | contig 11549 bp, 10 predicted proteins | sample 8958771 | NCBI WGS metagenome assembly JAEEGK01 (sample SAMN16246547, study PRJNA631951) | gut metagenome | biome: gut microbiome; feature: rumen; material: SC-attached | host: Bos | place: Iran: Karaj | collected 2018-10 | reverse complement strand
GCTGCATGGCGCGGGTGGTCTTCACGCGGCAGATGATGGTGTTCTTGTCCGTGAGGATGTTGATGTTCTCGAACTTGAGGTCACCGACGGTGAGGCGCTTGTCGAGGCCGAGCGGGGTGATGTCGATGTCGAGCTGGTCAGGCAGGTTCTCGACGAGGGCGCTGACGCGGACCTTGCGGGCAAGCTGGGTGAATTTACCACCGGCCTGGACACCCACCGGGTGGCCGAAGAGGTTGAGCGGAACGTCGATCGCGACCGGCTTCTTCTCGTCGATGGCGAGGAAGTCGATGTGAAGGCACTCGTCCGTCACCGGGTGGAACTGGAGTTCGTGGAGGACGGCCTGGCAGGTCTTGTCGCCGAGCTTGAGGTCGATGATGTAGGAGGACGGGGTGTAGAGGACCGGCTTGAGGTCCTTTTCGCTGACGGTGAAGAGAACGTTCTCCATACCGGCGCCGTACAGGTTGCAAGGGACGAGGCCCTGCTTGCGGAAGGCCTTGATGACGGCCTTGTTGCCAACTTTGCGGATCTCTCCGCTGAGTTCAAAATGCTTCATTTGTACCTTAATAAAATGTGTTACTCAGTCTGTCCCGAAGGCAGACCCCATTGCACCAAAAAGCCTTGTGCTTTTTTAAGCGCGCAAAGATACGGATAATTTTTTGATTCGCAAATTATTTCCGCGACAGCATTTCGATCAGCCGGTCCATCTGTTCGTCCTTCTTTTTCAGGAGGGAGAGGAAACGGGAGATGACTTCCTGGTCGCAATTCCCGACGCCGTTCTCCGTCTCTTTGTACAGCATCTCGCCGCGACCAAGAAGAAGCCAGTCGGCGGAAACCTCCGGGCAGGCGTCCAAAATAAGAAGAATCGTATCCAGGGTGATGTTCCCTCCGTGGCTGAGTTGTCTATTTAGACGTTTTTGAGTAGCCGAGTCTTTCGCGATTGAGTTCTCCGTCCATTTATAGAGTTGCCTAACCTCTTCAATCCTACCTCTAATTTTATTCATTATATCCATTGGGACAACCGCCTAAAAATGTCTAAAATTTTTTGTTGGTTATCCAAAAATGTCTATCTTTGTGCTTGGTTTACTTTTTTTTAACAACCAAACACAAGAAAAACTGCCGGAGCAAATGCTCGACCTATCTATAGTAACCAAGACAAAGATACGGCAGTTTTTCTTGTTTTACAAACAATGCAGGAAGCAACGGTCCGTACATACTGGTATGGTGCGCGCACACGCTATGGTCAGGAACTGAAAGTTCGTGACCGTTTGAGGCGTGAGGGTGTGGAGCATTTTGTTCCGACCCTACCCACGGATACCCCGCGGAAGGAAAAGGCTGTCATCGCGAACTTGGTTTTCCTGCGCGCGACTAAACAGGAGGCGCTGGACCTCGCAAACTGCGCCGGCCTGCCTGTGAAGTACATCGTGGACTGCGCCACGCGCACGCTCCTGGTGGTTCCCGACAAGCAGATGGAGGACTTCCGCCGCGTGCTGGACTTGGGCATGGAGAGCGGTGGTTTGATGGACCGCCCGTTTTCGCTCGGCGACCGGGTGAAGGTTGTCAAGGGCCCCCTGAAAGGAGTGGAAGGACACGTAACGGCATTGAAAGGCAAATACTATGTGGTCGTGAACCTTCTCGACTGCATTTTCGCGAAAGCGCAGGTCCCCCGAAGTTGGCTCGTCCGTCTCACCTAATCCCATCTGTATCACGCAATGCCCACAGAACAGACACAAACGAAACGGAAGCGCAAGTCCCACCCCTTCTCCGAACGGAAGCGGGTGGTGGAGCTGTACGAATCCGGGCTCGGCTGCAAGCGGATCGCCAAGGTCATGGACCTGGACGACTCCGCTGTGAGGCTGTGGCTCCGCGTGTACCGCGACAAGGGCCTTGAGGCGTTGCGTCCGTACTACGGCCGGGGCGCGGACGGCCGCCCGCTGGGCGTGTGGGGCGTCCGGCGCGAGAAGAACGAACGTCTATTTTCACTCGCGATGGAGGTGTATTCCACGACGTTGGAGCCCGTGCTCTCCATCGCCCGCCGCTACGGCCTGGACTACCAGCGCTTCATCTATCACATACGCCATTTCCATCCGGAGTTGACGGAAAAGCGAAAAGGATTGCTTTTGGAGACAAGCTGGCCAATTGCAACCAAATGAATGTAATCAATTGTTATTATTACCATACTATGTTCAAAACAGTCAAAACTTACAACCCGCCCCGGGTGCTCCAGGAGACGGAAGTCCAGCTGGAGCGTGACTTTTTGGGCGGATCCGTGGTCGAGAACCTGAACGAGGCCGGCGTCTACACGATGAGCCAGGACGTTGAGGAGATCGACATGGAAACCGAAAACTTTAACTTCAAATGGGAGTAAGAGAGATGGCACTGAAACGTATGATGCAGGCTGCGTGCCTGCTGGCCCTTGCCTGCGGGATGCTGGCGGGGTGCAAGAAGGACGGCGGCGAGAAGGCCAACGTCCAGTTCTCGGCTGCCACCAAGGCGGACGCCACCCGTACCGCTTACAGCGGCGAGGGGCAGACCAGCGCTTCCGGTTCCCTGGTGAAGGAGCGCATCGACTGGGTCGTGGACGACGCGATCACGATTCTGAGCGACAAGGCCGTGAACATGACGACCGGCGAAAAGTGGGGCGACTACAAGATCCTCACGGTGGCTGCGAACGGCGTTCGCAGCAAGGCCACGCTGAAGCCGGTGGACGTGAATTCCCTGCAGTGGGGCGAGGAAGGCACCTATAAGTTCTATGCGCGCTACCCGGCGGACGCCACGAAGCTCACCGAGACCTCGATGACGGCGACGATCCCGGCCACGCAGCAGATGAAGAAGGACGAGAACGACAAGTGGGTTCCCGACATGGACAACGCCTTCATGCTCGCGACGGCTACGGCCACGAACACGAAGGACCCTGTGGAGCTCGACTTCTATCCCGAGTTCACGGCGCTCCAGTTCGAGATCGGCGCGGGCGGCAACGGCGAGGCGAAGATCTCCTCGTTCACGCTGACCAGCACGAGCGACCCGCTCGCGGGCGACTTCACCGTGGCCTGCGCCACCGGTGTCGCTTCCACGACCAGCACGACCAAGACGCTCTCGATGGACGTCACGAACCGTTCCGACGACGGCGTGCTCGTGATCACGGGCGGCGGCGAATCCGCCACCATCACGCTCTTCGCCCTGCCGAAGGACTTCACCAACCTGACGCTGACGGTGGTGGGCCAGCCTTTCGGCACCCGCACCCTCAAGCTCGCCGACAAGGACGGGAACATGATTGCTTTCACGGGCGGCAAGAAGTACTGGATCAAGGGTCTCGACCTCCCGGAACTCCTGGAGGTGACGGGCGAGAACATCAACTGGGATGTCGAAGCCCGCGGCGAATCCATCTATTGGGACTAGTAATAAGGAAATATCAGAATTATGAAGACAAGATACATCATTGCAGCCGCGTCGGCCTTGCTGCTGCTCGCAGGCTGCACCATGGAGAAGGACACCTTCACCGCCAAGTCCAAGTCTTCCGGCCTTCGCGCCGTCATCGAACAGGACACGCGCGTCTCCTTCGACGCCACCGGCAAGTTCGGCTGGGACGAGGGTGACCAGATCGCCGTCTACGTGGGCAGCGCCTTCGAAACGGTGACCGTCGAATACCAGACCGGCGAATTCAAGGTCGAGGGCTCCGGCGACCGCAGCTTCTACGCGGTCTATCCCGCGAGCGCGGCCCCTGCGGACAACAGCGCCCTGACGGTGACGCTTCCCGACAGCTACGACATCTCCTCGGTGACCGACGACGACTTCTCCCCGGTGCCGATGGTGGCCCAGAACATCCAGGGCCAGGACGAGCTCTACTTCCTGCACGTGGGCGGCCTCGTCCGCATCATCTGCAAGGACCTCCCCGCGGCCGTCAACACGGCTGTCGTGAGCTTCGACAAGGACGTTCATGGCACTTACGCGGTGAACACCTCCAACCCGTCGAACCCGACGATCACCACGGCTGGCGACGCCTCGAACAATACGGTGACCTTCACCGTCGGCGGCAAGAAGGACTTCGTCCTGAACGTCCCGGTCCCCTGCGGCACCTATGAGACCGTCAAGATCGCCCTCGGCGACGACGATCCCGTGACGCTCAACACCACCCCGCTCACCTTCGCCCGCCATCACGGCAAGACGCTGGTGATCGGTGAACTCACCTTCACCTACGAGCTGGACGGCCTCCACGATGTCCTCGCAGAGTATCTCGGTGGTACGAAGGAGCTGTCCCAGGCCTTCTCCTCGTACAAGACCGATGGCACGGACAAAGTCGGCGTTCCCTTCAAGTTCGAGTTCTCCGAGACCGGCGAGGACGGCACTTGGACCGACAGCGCTCCCGATTGGTTCCACGTCGCCGATGCCGTGGACTCCATGGGGTCCACGGCGGGCGCGCCGCCCCAGCTGGTGATCACCCCGCAGGCGAACACTGCCGTGGACTATCATGCAATTGAACTGAGCGAGCGCCCTGAGAAGACCGACTTCGACCTCTCCACGGTCAACGTCGCCACGGGCGAAGCCGTAGGCCAGACCACGGCGAACTGCTACGTGGTGGACGCCCCCGGTTCCTACAAGTTCCCCGTCGTCTACGGCAACGCCCTCAAGGACGGCGCCCCCAACGAGACGGCCTGGCATGCCACAAAGGGTGTCGGCGGCGAATTCAGAACCTCAGACTACGTCGCCGGCACTTTTAATGAACTTGTTGAACCCTTCACTGCCTCTAGAGGTCTCATTGCCTATATGGTTGACCACAAGGACCGTCCGATCACGACCCCGTACATCATGAAGCAACTGGCCGACGCCGGCGACAACGTCTCCGATTACAAGGCTGAAATCGTTTGGATGGACGTCCTCTACAAGAACAGCGGCTCCGGCCCCCTGAATGGTCGCCGCCTGGTCCAGAATGTGGCCGTGAGCGGCTCGGGCGAGAATGCCTACATCACTTTCGACGTCCCGGCCGTATCGATCGAGCAGGGCAATGTCCTGATCGCCCTCAAGGCCGACGGCGTCGTCGTCTGGAGCTGGCACATCTGGGTGACCGACCGTGACCTCAAGGCGGTAGATGGTCCGAACGATTACAAGTTCGCTCCCGTGAACATCGGCTGGCGCGATACGCGTGAGACCGCCCGCTACGACGAGCGTACGTGGTATATTCGCGTTGTTCAGACGGAAGATGGCGGCACTGCCTCCGTCCCTCTGCAGGTTCTGTCCCGCGCCGGTGAGATTACCATCGACAGCGGTGGCCGGAGCATGGTCTACCAGTCTGGCCGTAAGGAGCCTCGTCCGGGCACGTTCCTCAGGACGAAAGGTCTGGGCGAGCCTACTCCTACTGGCAGTTCGTTCTATGCCGGTTATGGTGTTCCCAGCTATGTGACCTCCCAGGCGAGTGTTCCCGAACTGAAGAAGGGCAACGGAAACACTTGGATCCTGGAAGGATATGGCGAGCAGGACGGCTATGTGGATTGGAACGACCCGCAAACGATCCAGGAGGAATCCATCAGCCTCGGAGCGCCTCTTACCATCGGTCTGGGCATCCGCTATCCCCGTGTCAGTTTCGGGATAACCCGTGTCCACGGATGGATCAACCGCGCTTGGCACAACCTGTGGGATTCGTCCGAGAATGCGACGGGCGCCAGCACGACGGGTACGGTAGCCTCGACGAAGACCATCTATGATCCCTCACCCTCTGGCTACAAAGTCCCCTCTTCTGCTGTTTTAACCGGTTTCACCACGGACAACACCTCTTTTGATACCGTAGATGGCGTTCCTGGCCGAAGCTATAGCGCCGATCTGTTCCTTCCGTTCATCCCGAGCACGGGATCGAAGACCCAACTCGGTCGTTATGGTACCTGCCGATTCGGCGCCGTTACCTCCAGGACCCTGTTCGACATTTATCCCGACTATGTCTATGGACTTACCGGTGAGGCATACAGTGGTAACTATGTTATTCGTTCCGTTCAGGAGTAATCATGATGATCGATATGAAAAACACCTTTAAATATCTGCTCGCAGCGGTTTGCGCTGCACCGATGATTCTTTCCGGCTGCCAGCGGGAGGTCGAACTCGACGACGCTCCGGCTCGAATCACCGTCCGGATTGCCGACAATGCCCCGCAGACGAGGACGTCCTACGACAACCTCGAGGGCAAGTTCACCTGGAACGAGGGCGACGAGATCGCCATCCACCACGTGGGCGGCAAGTACGAGACCTTCGCGGTCTCGCCGAATTCCGACCCCACCACCGGTTCCGTCATCTCCTCCACCGTCGCGGGTAAGGTGCGCAACGACTTCGCCGTTTACCCGGCGTCTGCCGCCGTCGCGACGGCAGACGGTGCGGCTCCGAAGGTCTCCCTTCCTGCGGAGTACGACCTGACCGCCCTCACGGGTGTCGACGAGACGTTCGCCCCGGCCATCCTCCTGGCCAAGAACGTCGCCGACGAAGACCTGGAGTTCTACCACGCAGGCGGTCTGGTCCGCTTCATCTTGACGGACCTTGCTGCGACCACCACGAAGATCGTGGTCACCTTTGACAAGAATGTCACCGGTGAGTTCGATGTCGTCACGGACGATGCCGACGAACCCGTCCCCTACATCGAGACGGGCGACGGTGAGAACACCGTGGTCACCTTCACGGTGTCCTCCGATGTCATCGGAACTGACAAAGCCATCGACCTGAACCTTCCGGTTCCTTGCGGAACGTACGAGTGGGCCAAGGTGGAGACTTTTGCCGGCGATGCTCTGCTGAGCACCTTGATGCATAACGCTCCGATGGAATTCGCCCGCCATCACGGCAAGCGTGTCGCCTTCATCGAGACCGATGACGAATTCTATGTGGGCAACCAGGATCCAACTTCCATCGAACTCGGCAAGATCGTCGTCCCTTCCGGGACTCCGACCCTGGACAACGATGGCGGCATCCTCACGCTCGCCCCGGCCTTCGTGAGTTACAAGGTGAACGGCGAGAATGTGGAACCGGTTCCCTTCAAGATGCAGTTCTCCACCGATAAAAGATCGTGGACCGACGTGCTTCCCGAGTGGATCTCTTTCGCCGGCACCGTGGATCCGAACGGCAGCGTGCCGGAGTATCCGCAGGAGCTCAGCATCATCATCGATCCGCTGAAGAACCTTATTCCGATGACCGAAAAGGGCGTTCCGATGCCCGCAGGCAGCCGCACGGCGAACCTCCAGGAAAAGAGCGACGCCGGGACGGTGGACCTCTCCACCATCAATGTCGCGACCGGTGCTATCGTGGCCACCTCCACGGCTAACTGCTACGTTGTCGACGCACCCGGCACCTACACCTTCCCGTTCGTCTATGGTAACGGTGTGAAGGGCGGCGAGATCAACGAGCCGGCTTTCCGCGGAATGAAGAAGAATGCCGATACGGGTGAATATGAATTCCGTCCCGACGAGGAAACCGCTTACAACGGCCAGACCAAGGCTCACATCTTGGGACGTTTTCAGAACCACAATGGCGATTTGATCACGACTCCGTATATTGCCGAGCAGCTCGGTTCCACGAACTTCACCGCCAAGGTTCTCTGGATGGACCAGCCGGGGCTCATCGAGTCCTCGACCTTCGTCCCTGGAAATAGGGCACAGGATGCCCACATCGAATTCGTGGTTTCGCATGCCGGTATCGCGCAGGGCAATGCCCTGATTGGCGCCCTGGACCAGAACGGCACGATCGTGTGGAGCTGGCATATCTGGGTGACGGACGAAGATTTGACCGCCACCAAGAACCTGAAGGGATATCAGTCGTCCCCGGTGAGCCTCGGCTTCTGCAATCAGGTTCAGATTGCCCAGTACAGAAGACTGACCGGCTATGTGCGTATCGTCCAGGACATCGCCGGCGGCAAGGCGACCAATTACGTTACAATTACGGTCGGAACCAATAGCGATCCCAAGCGCTACGCAAACGGTCCGCATTACGTTCCGGGCCGCAAGGATCCCATCGTGGGATTTGATGGTGACAGGGCTGTCGTCGGTGACAAGAAAGTTTATCCTACTCGCGAAGAGGGTAATCCCTATTATCCGCAGTATGCGATTCTCGACCTGACCACGCTGGCCGGCTCCATCCAGCATCCGTACATCCAATATTATCCCGAGTCGGGCAGAACCCCGAGCCGCTGGATGGACATCACGTACGGCAATCTCTGGAACTCCACGCAGACGGTCTTCACTACTGGTGAAGGGGTCTATTCCGGCCGGGATAAAGTCACGAAGACCATCTACGACCCTTCCCCGGTGGGTTACAGAGTACCTGGACCTGCCACCTACGCTGGCATTGCTTTTGATGATATGGTGGCTACGACTCAGGGCAGCGCCCCTGATGGAATCAGGCTTTACACGGTGGATGAAGCAACTATGGTCTGTATGGGCCTTCGTGAGAAGTATCTGCGTTATATCAGTAGCGCGCTTGTATATTACCTCACATCCGATATGGTATACGGTAGCAACCGATTCGTAGGGACGGAGTACTATTTGCATGGCAGCCAAAGAACCAGCATTGTCACCAGTATGGGCAATGCGGCTACGGTTCTCCCTGTCGTCGACGAGTAACGACTGGTCCTTAGTATTTCCAAGAAGGCTGACCTTCACGTCCTTGTGACGAAAGGTCAGCCTTTTTTGTTATCTTTGCACCATGAGCGACGTATTGAACGAGATTACTCCGCTGTCGGAGAAGGACTTCTTCTATATCGTGGAGCGGCACAAGACCGAATTCACCTATCCGGTGCACCAGCACAAGGAGTTCGAACTGAACTTCATCGAGGGCGGCGCCGGAGTGCGTCGCGTCGTGGGCGACAGCGTGGAGACGATCGGGGACTACGACCTCGTCCTCGTGGGCAGTGACGACCTGGAGCACGCCTGGGAGCAGGGGGACTGCCAGTCCAAGGACATCCGCGAGATCACGATCCAGTTTCCGCGCGACATGTTCTCGCCGGAGCAGCTGGAGAAGAACCAGTTCGCCGCCATCCGGCGGATGCTGCAGCAGGCGGAGCACGGCCTGGCCTTCCCGGTGTCCACCATCGTGAAGGTGTATCACATCATCGACACGCTCCCTTCACAGAAGGACCGTTTCCGGCAGTTCCTGCAGTTCCTGCTGCTGCTGAACGAGCTGGCCTCGTCGGAAGGCGCGCGGGTGCTGGCAAGCACCTCTTTCGCGCACGCCGCGAGGAGCTCGGAAAGCAGGCGCATCCTCAAGGTGAAGCAGTATATCGACGAGCATTACACGGAAACCGTCCATCTGGCGGACCTCGCGGACATGGTGGGCATGAGCCCGTCGGCCTTCAGCCGCTTCTTCAAGCTGCGCACCGGGCGCACGCTGTCGGACTATCTGATCGACATCAAGCTCGGCAATGCGGCCCGGTTGCTCGTGGATACGACCCGGAACGTGTCCGAGATCTGCTACGAATGCGGCTTCAACAACCTGTCCAATTTCAACCGGATCTTCAAGGCCAAGCGCGGAGTGACGCCCCGGGATTTCCGGGCGATGTACAAGAAGAACAAGGTGATTGTCTGAGAAAATTGCTATCTTTGTATATTATTGCACTTTTCAAGGGATGAAAGTTTTGCGGAAAATAGGGGTTTTCCTGGCGCTTGTGGCGGGCCTGCTGGCCGTCTCCGGCTGCGCTGTGACCAAGATTCGGGACATCCGGCTTACCAATGTGGGCGTCAAGTACATCGTCCCCACGTCTTCCCGCTCGCTCGACGCCGTCCTGCTGCTGGGAATCGACAATCCTTCCATCTCCTTTACGGCGCAGGACGTGTCCGGCGTGGTGAAGCAGTACGGGCGTGAGCTCGGCAAGTTCACCGCCGGCCAGCTGCCTGTCCAGGCCAAGAGCGTGCAGGTGTACGAACTGCCCTGCACGGTCGCCTTGTCGGAGAAAGTGTCGCTCTTGGACCTGCTCGCCATCGCGGCGCACCGGTCCATGGAAGGTTTGACGGCCGATGTGAAACTCCGGGTGAGCCTGAAGGGAGGGAAGGGGACTGTCCTGACCTTCAACGGCATCGACCTGGCCCAATTCAGTGAATGACAAGATGAGAAGATTTCTGGTCATATTCTTGCTCGCCCTGCTTCCGTGCCTGACCCTTCGGGCGCAGGAGTACCGGGTGGAAAACGGTTCCGCGCAGGTGGACTCCACCTTGATGGGCCGCAGCATCCTGTCGGTGCTGGGCCCCGGCGTCACCGTGAACCAGAGCCGGACGATGCGGTCCGCCCTGGACAGTTACATCTCCAACAATGCGGCCAAGAAGCTTTCCGGCTACCGCATCCGCGTCTATTTCGACAACGGACAGAGCGCCCGTACGCGCTCCGAGTCCATCGCCCGGTCCGTTTCCAACGCCTTCCCGGGCATCGGCGTGTACCGGACTTTCGAGAGCCCGAATTTCAAGGTCTGCGTGGGCGATTTCCGGACGAAGGACGAAGCGTTGAAGGTCTACCACGCCCTCAAGGCCACCTATCCCACGGCCATCATCCTCAAGGAGACCATCAACTATCCGCGCTAGCGTATGCCCACGGTCAAACAGGGACTTGAACAGAAGCTGCAGCAGAAGCTTTCGCCGCTCCAGATCCAGACGATCAAGCTGATCGAGATGCCGGTGCAGGCCTTGGAGCAGCATGTCCGCGAAGTCCTGAACGACAATCCGGTCATCGATGACACGCCCGCTTCCGGCGGCGAGTCGGACGAGCCCCGGGACATGTCCATCTCCGAGGTGGAAGACCGCGAGAACAGCGGCGGCTCCCTGGAGGAGAACTACAACTCCTACTCGGACGACGACGACCCCACCCCGTACTACAACCGTTCCGTGAACAACTGGGGCAAGGACGAGCGCCCCGAGTACAATACCTTCTCCGTCAAGCAAAGCTTCACGCAGAGCCTCCAGGAGCAGCTGGGCTACCGGAACCTGACCGATCACCAGCGGGCCGTGGCTACCTTTATCATCGGCAGCCTGGATGACGACGGCTACCTCCGCCGCGACATCGAATCCCTGGTGGACGACCTCGCCTTCCGTGCGGGCATTACCACCAACGCGGAAGAGGTGGAGGCGATGCTCAAGGTCATCCAGCAGTTCGAGCCCTCCGGCGTGGGCGCCCGCGACCTCCGCGAGTGCCTCCTCATCCAGCTGGAGGACAAGAAACAGACGCCGGCCGTGGCCAATGCCGTCCGCATCCTCCGCGACGGGTTCAATGAGTTCAAGGGCCGCCAGTTCCCGAAACTGATGAACCGTTTCCACCTAGATGCGGACCAGCTCAAGGCCGTCCTGGACGAGATCAAGAAGCTCAATCCTTCCCCCGGCGGCCAGATCGACGACAGTTACGCCGACCAGGCCCAGCAGATCGTCCCCGACTTCCGGCTGGACTACGAGAACGGCGAACTGATCCTGTCCATGCCGCGTTTCTCCATCCCCGAGCTCCGCATCAACCGTCGCTATGCCGAGATCATGGAGAACGGCAAGTACTCCACGGACCGCTCCCAAAAGGATGCTGCCACCTTCGTCGGCCAGAATGTAATGATGATTTCTTTG
>JAEEGK010027268.1_pt1 | contig 11549 bp, 9 predicted proteins | sample 8958771 | NCBI WGS metagenome assembly JAEEGK01 (sample SAMN16246547, study PRJNA631951) | gut metagenome | biome: gut microbiome; feature: rumen; material: SC-attached | host: Bos | place: Iran: Karaj | collected 2018-10 | reverse complement strand
GGATCGCACCCGTGACGATCTCCATCGGGGCGTTGTCGCCCCCCATGGCGTCCACAATGATCTTCATGTCCGTCTTCCTCCGTTACGCCTTGTCCAGCCCGGCGATCACTTCCAGCGCCCGGCGGCTCAGCTCCGCGTTTTTATTTCTCTTTCCACGGACCCGATGGTCCAGAGGTTCGATGATCCCGTAGTTCACGTTCATGGGCTGGAAATCCGCCACGCTTTCGTCGCTCACATAGGCCGCCAGGGCCCCGATGGCCGTCTGCCGCGTGAAGTCCAGAGGCGCCTTCCCCAGCAGCTCCCGGGCGGTCTGGAGGCCGCAGAGGAGGCCGGAGGCGGCGGATTCCACATAGCCCTCCACCCCGGTGATCTGCCCGGCGAAGCGGATGCGCGGCTGAGCCTTCAGCCGGTAGAGCCCGTCCAGGTGCCGGGGGGAATCGATGTAGGTATTCCGGTGCATGACCCCGTAGCGCACGAATTCCGCGTTTTTCAAGGCGGGGATCATGGAAAAGACCCGCTTCTGCTCGCCGAAGGTCAGGTGGGTCTGGAAGCCCACGATGTTGTAAAGGCTGCCCTCGAAATTGTCCCGCCGGAGCTGGACCACGGCGTAGGGCTCCCGCCCGGTGGCGGGGTCCGTGATGCCCCGGGGCTTCAGGGGCCCGTAGCGCAGGGTGTCCACTCCCCGCCGGGCCATGACCTCCACGGGCATGCAGCCCTCGAAGACGCCGGAGTCCTCAAAGCCGTGGACCGGCGCTTCCCTGGCGGACGCCAGCTCCCGGTGGAAGGCTTCGTATTCCTCCTTCGTCATCGGGCAGTTTACATAATCCGCGCTGCCCTTTCCGTAGCGGGAGGCAAAAAAGGCGAAGTCCATATCCACACTCTCCATGGTGACGATGGGGGCCGCCGCATCGTAGAAATGCAGATCGGCCTTCCCGCCCAGGAGGGCCAGGAGCTTGTCCGTCAGGGCTTCCGAGGTGAGGGGCCCGGTGGCGAAGATCACGATCCCCTCCGGGATCTCCGTGACCTCTCCGTGGACGATCTCCACGTTCTCCAGGGCGGAGATCGCCTCCGTGACGCTCCGCTCGAAGCCCTTGCGGTCCACCGCCAGGGCGCTGCCCGCCTCCACCCGGTTCGCGTCCGCGCAGCGGAGGATGAGGGAATCCAGCTGCCGCATCTCCTCCTTCAGGAGACCCACGGCGTTGGCGGGATCGGCCGAGCGGAGGGAATTGGAGCAGACCAGCTCGGCAAAGCCTTCCGACACATGGGCGGGGCTTTTCTTCTCCGGCTTCATCTCCATGAGCCGGACCGGGATGCCCCGGCGGCTGAGCTGCCAGACGGCCTCGCAGCCTGCCAGGCCCGCCCCCACCACGGTCACGGCGGGGATCATTCCCTGTCCTCCGCAGCCTTCTTCCGGCTCGTCTTTTTGGGCGCGGCGGCCTTTGCTTTGCCCGCGGCGGCCTTTTTCGCCGCAGGCTTCTTCGCGGAAGCCTGTTTCCCCGGGGCCTTGGCTGCGGCGGTCTTCTTCGCCTCCGGAGCGCTTTCCGCCTTTTCTGCGCCTTCCGCGCTTTCCTCTGCGGTTTTGCGCTTATAGCCCCGCTTGTCCTCCGGCAGGAAATTGGGGCATTCCTCGTTGATGCAGAAGGGCTTGCGGTAGCCCCGGCCGGAGCGCTTGAACATGGTCTTGCCGCACTCGGGGCAGTCGTCCTTCACGGGCACGTCCCAGGTCATGAAGCCGCAGTCGGCCACCAGCTCGCAGGCATAATAGGTGTAGCCCTTCTTGCTGGTGCGCTTGAGGATGCGCCCGCCGCACCGGGGGCAGCGGCCGGGCATCTCGATGACGATGGGCTTGGTGAAGGTGCAATCCGGATAGCCGGGGCAGCCCAGGAAGCGGCCGAAGCGGCTGGATTTGACCACCAGGTTCCTGCCGCAATTGGGGCAGATCTCCTCCGTCACCTCGTCGGGCACCTTGATGCGCACGCCCTTCAGGCTCTCCTCGGCGTTGCTGAGCTCCCTGCTGAAATCCCCGTAGAAATCGGCCAGGACGGATTTCCAGGGCTTCTCGCCCTCCTCCACCCGGTCCAGCTGGGCCTCCATATTGGCGGTGAACTGCACATCCACGATGTTGCCGAAGCGGTCCTCCATGAACTTCGTGACCGTCTCCCCCAGGGCGGTGGGCCGCAGCTGCTTGCCCTCCTTCACCACATACTCCCGGTCCAGGATGGTGGAGACGGTGGGGGCATAGGTGCTGGGGCGGCCGATGCCCTTTTCCTCCAGGGCGCGGATCAGGGTGTCCTCCGTGTAGCGGGCGGGGGGCTGGGTGAACTTCTGTTCCTCCTTCAGCTTCCGCAGGCGGAGCTCATCCCCGTCGCTGAGGGGGGGCAGGGGCTTCGCCTTCTCATCCTCGTCCTTCTGGGAATCGTAGATCTTCGTAAAGCCGGGGAATTTCAGCTGGGAGGCGTTGGCCTTGAACACATGCCCCGCGCTGACGATATCCACCGCCACGCTGTCATACACGGCGTTGGCCATCTGGGAGGCCACGAAGCGCCGCCAGATGAGGCGGTAAAGCCGATACTGCTCCTCCGTCAGGTCCTTGCGGATCATCTCCGGGGTCAGCTCCACGTTGGCGGGGCGGATGGCCTCATGGGCGTCCTGGGCGTTCTTCCCCGTGCGGAACACGCGGCCCTTTTCCGGATAGTATTCCTTTCCATATTCCCGCTGGATGAACGCCTTGGCGGCGGCGGCCGCTTCCGCGGAAATGCGCAGAGAGTCGGTTCGCATATAGGTGATGAGGCCCGCGCTGTCCTGTCCGGCCACAGGAAGGCCTTCATAGAGGGCCTGGGCCACGGCCATGGTGCGCCGGGGCGTCATGTTCAGGCGGCGGGAGGCCTCCTGCTGCAAGGTGGAAGTAATAAAGGGGGCTGCGGGGCTTCTGGGCTTGTCCGTGCGCTTGACGGATTTCACCGTGAAGGGCGCGTCCTTCACCGCGTCCATGACCGCGTCCACCTCGGCGCGGCTGCGCAGCTCCTTCTTTTTCTTCTCCGTGCCGTAGTAATGGGCCACGAAGGCGGTCTTGCTCCCTTTGGCGCTGAGGTGGGCGTCCAGGAGCCAGTATTCCTCCGGAACGAAGGACCTGATCTCCTCCTCCCGGTCCACCACCAGCCTGGCTGCCACGGACTGGACGCGCCCGGCGGAGAGGCCCCGGCGGATCTTTGTCCAAAGGAGGGGACTCAGCTTATAGCCCACGATCCTGTCCAGGATGCGCCGTGCCTGCTGGGCGTCCACCAACCCCATGTCGATGCTGCGGGGCTTGCGGATGCTCTCCAGCACCACGTTTTTGGTGATCTCGTTGAAGGTCACCCGCTGGGTCTTTTCCGGGGGCAGCTCCAGCAGCTCGCAGAGATGCCAGGAAATCGCCTCTCCTTCCCGGTCCGGGTCGGTGGCCAGATAGATGCTGTCCGCCTCCCTGGCCTCCTCCTTCAGCTTTTCGATGGTATCACCCCGATTGGGAATGGGGCGGTAATCCGGCACAAAGCCGGCCTCGATATCCACGCCCAGGGTACTCTTTGGGAGATCCCGCAGATGACCCATGGACGCAGTGACCCGATAACCGGGTCCCAGGTACTTTTCGATGGTTTTGGCTTTCGCGGGGGATTCCACGATCACAAGTGCTTTTCCCATTATCCTCCGACACTCCTTGACTTCATGCGAAAGTGTCTGAAGGCAATTGCCGTCAGACGCTCATTTATCATAGCGGACCAGCAGACGATATCTGCCGGTTTCCTCCCGGACGTAGCCCTTGAGCTGCAGCATGGTGAGGGCGGCCATGGCGCTTTGGGCGCTGAGACCGCTGTGCTGGATCAGCTCATCCTTGAAGCAGGCGCCGCCCGCCAGGACCTCCACAGCCTTCAATTCCGGCTCCGTCAGGCCCTCCAGCTGTTCTGATAGTGAACTATAATCTACGGTATCGGCCTTGTCAATAGCTTCTTTTGTCGGAACGGCTCCCGATTCCGGCCTGTTCCGCCCGGATCTCCGCAGAAGTTCCGGATAGCGGAAGCTGTATTCCTCCAGGATATCCTCCCCGCTGCGGATAAGCTGGGCTCCGTCCCGAATCAGGGCGTTGGAGCCCAGGAAGCCGGGATCGTCCACCGCGCCGGGGACCACGAATACGTCCCGCCCCTGCTCCTGGGCGTGGGAAGCGGAGATCAGCGCGCCGCTCTTCTGCGGGGCCTGCACCACGGCGACGCCCAGGCTGAGACCGCTGATGATGCGGTTGCGCCGGGGGAAGCTGTAGCGAGTGGCGCCGGTGCCGGGCGGGTATTCGCTCACAAGGGCTCCCGTTTCCGCCACGGTGTTCTGCAACTGGGTGTTCCAGGCGGGATAGACAACGTCCACCCCGGTGCCCAGCACGGCGATCACGCTTCCGCGGACCTCTAAGGCGCCCTTGGCAGCGGCACTGTCGATGCCCTCCGCAAGTCCGGTGACGATGACCCCGCCCTTTTCTGCCAGCTCGCGGGCAATGCGGGCGGCGGTATCCCTGCCGTATTCGGAGGATTTCCTTGTACCCACGACGCCGATGCACAGCCGGTCGTCCACCGGAGGAAGCTTACCTTTTATATAAATAACCACGGGCGGGTCCTCGATGCTCCGCAGCCGGTCGGGATAGTCAGCGTCCTGCATGCAGAGGATCCGTACGCCGGTTTTCCGGCAGTGCTCCTCGATGGCCTCCGCCCCGGAGATATCCTTGTTCGCCAGCGCCCGCAGGTCCCCTGCGCGAAGCCCCTCCACGCCCCGCAGCGAGCCGGGGTCGGAAAGGAACAGGTCCTTCACGCTGCCCACAGCGCGCAGACAGCGGCGGGCGATCAAAGGGCTGACGCCGGACTGAGCCAGCCACAGCCAGTAGCGCAGATCAGACATGGTCTTCCCTCTCTCGATAGACTTCCCACATGAGTACCGCCGCAGCTGTCGCCGCGTTGAGGGATTCTGCCCCCGGCGTCATGGGGATCCGAATGACCTTCTCCGATGCGTCCAGCAGGGCTTCCGACAGGCCGTGCCCCTCGTTTCCTACCGCCAGGACAAAACGCTCCGGGAAGCGGAAGGACCCGGCCTTTTCCGCGTGCTCGGAAAGGGCGGCGGCAAAAAGGGGCAGGTTTTCCTCCTCCAGCTCCTCCAGAGCTTCGTTCACATCCCCTCGCTCCCAGATATTCAGGCGGAACACCGCCCCCATGCTGGAGCGCACGGCCTTGGGGCTCCAGGGGTCGGCGCAGGCGCCGGCCAGCAGGATGCCGTCGAAACCGAAAGCCGCCGCCGTTCGGATCATGGTGCCCACGTTGCCGGGGTCCTGCATATCCTCCGCCAGCAGCACCCGGCCGAATACCGGGCCCCTTTCCTCCGGGATGGGGACGGTGAACAGGACTTCCGGCGCGCTTTTCATGGGGGAGATATAGGCCAGCAGCTCCTCCGTTACCGGTATGCAGCTGACGCCGTCGGGCATATCCGGCTCTGTTTCGCTGGTAAGCACGGTATTCGGCATGCGCCCGGAGGCGATGGCTTCCACCAGGAGCTTGCGCCCCTGGCCCAGGAGCAGCCCGGCGCTGCGGCGCGCTTCCTTGTCCCCGGCCAGGCGGCGGAACTGCGCCACCAACGGGTTATGGCGGCTGGTGATTCTCTCCATCCTCATTCCCCCGATCTTTTCACATCCGGGCTGGCCAGCAGGGCCTTCAGGGCCCGCACGGCAGCCGCTGTCATTTCCGGGCTGCCCTTGCCGTCCACGGTCCAATCCGCCAGGCAGGCGTAAAACTCGTGGTCGCCCAGGTATTGGATCACATCCTTGTCCCCCACCCAGACCCGGCGCCCGCTCTCGTCCTCCGTCTCAATGCCGTAGTCGGCAAGGGGCTGGAAGGTCTCATCTTCCTTGACGTATCGGGCAGACTCCTCCTCGTTCATGAGGAAGATGGTATACTCCGGCAGGGAGAGGTACAGCAGGGCCTGATACCTGCCTGCCTCCGGCCGCTCCTCGTCCTCCATGGTCACGGTGACCACGTTCACGAGGGCTTTTCCATCCCCGTTCACATCCCCGGCGGCGGCGGCAAACAGCTCCGCGAGTGCGGCTGCGTCGGTGCGGGCAATAGCCACATCGGACACCACGGCCACATTCAGGTCGTATTCTTCCTTTTTGAACATTTCCACCGTCATCCAGATCGCCGCAACCAACAGGAAAAGCACAAGAATGCTGAGCTTGCCGTAGTGATACCAGAAGACGTTTGTGAACCAATAGACGAAACCTTTTTTCGGCTTTTCTTCCATGTCAGTATCTCCAAATCATCCAGGATCGGCTTCCGTGGGAAGCAGTATAGCAGGTAGCGTCGGATAATTCAATCAGGCGCGATTTCCTCCTAGGGCTTGTCCGCCGGCGCTATTAAGCGTCCATATGCCTCCGGGCGGCGGTATTTCCACCCCATGATCTCTTCCCGGCGATAGCACCGCAGGACTTCCAGATCCAATTCTCCGAGGCAGATACCCTCACCTTCCGGCGCTTCCATTACGCACATATCCCGCACGCCCGGCTCATCCCGAAGCCAGGCCACGCCGTCAAAGAGGGTGCTGCGGCCGTTGCAGTCCGGGTGGGGCGCGGGATAATTGCAGGTGGCGACGGCCACTATGTTCTCATAGGCACGGCTGCGAAGCGCAGAAAGCCGGTTCAGTTCCATGGGGCAGGCGTTAGGGGCCAGGATCAGCTCCGCGCCCTTGAGCATGAGGATGCGAGCGCTCTCCGGAAATTCCCGGTCAAAGCAGATCATGGCGCCGACCTTCACCTTTTCCCCACGGATGTCCAGCGCCGTCACGAAGAAGTCGTCGCCGGGGTCAAGCACCCGTTCCTCGTCAAATGCGCAGGTGTGGACCTTGGCATATCGGAGCCTGCGATCTCCGAAGCGGTCAAAAAGGACCAGGCTGTTTCTCGGTTTAGGCGCATGCTTTTCCAGAAAGGTGACGCCGACGGCCATATCCAGCTCCGCTGCCAGCGCGCCGAAAGCGGAAACGAAATCCCCCTCCGCCTCCACAGCCAGGGCCTCCAGGGCGTTTGCGTCCTGGGGAATACGGTATCCGCAGCTCCACATCTCCGGGAACAGGGCAATATCCGCCCCTCTGTCCTTAGCCTCCCGGCAGGCCGCCAGGCCTTTTTTCAGCTGCCCGGCCATATCGTCTTCCGGCAGAAGCTGCAAAAAAGCGATCCGTATCACCATCGGTTCTTCCTCCAAACCAGAGTTTTGTCCTTCTCACGCACCGTCACCCGGCAGACGGCCCGGGGCAGCTCGCGGAGGCTCGTATCCCCGCGACTCCCAGCTGCACATAAGCGCCATGTCCGTCCCTACTTTTAATATAACAAGAAAGCAAGCATCCGCGCAAGCAGGTTTTTCCCTCTCCTGCCTTGACAGAGGGAGAGGCGTAAATTATAGTGAAGAAAAAACGTTTCGGCAGGTGAACAAAAATGATGATGAACGATCCCTTCTTCTGGTTCAAGCGGAACACGCTGTGTATACCCGGCGTAAAAGGGCAGCACCTTCTCATGCACATCTCGGATACCCATATCAGCGCCATCGACGAAGAGAGCACCCCGGAGGAAAAGGCCGAATGCGACAAGCAGGAAGCCCTTTGGGCGGACTTCAAGGAGAAATTTGCCCGGGGAAAGCTGCCCTTTTCCCAGGGGAACGACGAGCCCTATGGGGAACCCCAGCAGATCAGCACCGTGGAGGCCTTCGAGAAGCAGATGGCCCTGGCGGAGGAGCTGAAGCCGGAGGTGCTGCTGCTGTCCGGCGACAACCTGGACCACATGCACCCGGCAGGCGCGCGATATCTCAGGAAAAAGCTGGCCCAGTACAGCGGGAAATACCTCTGCGTCCCCGGCAACCATGAGGAGGCCTCCTGCGAAGGCGTCTGGGAAACAGGCGTGCGCACCATGGAAATGGAGGGCTACCGCATCGTCGCCGTGGACAACAGCCAAAAGACCGTCTCCTCCTCCGACCTGGAAACGCTGAAGGCCCTCTGCGCCCAGGGAACACCGATCATCCTCCTCTGCCACATTCCCCTCTCCACGGCTTCCTGCCGGGAGGAGATGCATCGGATCATGGACTATTTCTACATCGACGGAGAGACGGCGGATGAAAACGGGCGGGAATTCGTCTCCCTCTGTGAACAGAGCGAGGCCATCCGGGCGGTGCTCTGCGGTCACGTCCACGGTTATCACGAGATGGAGTACGCGCCGGGCAAGCTGCAGGTCATCGGTTCCCAGGGCATGGCCGGTGCGGTGCACCTGCTGACGGTGACGGGCTGAAGAAATGGATTGGGCGCGCTGCAGAATAAAGATTTCTGTGACGCGCCCACTTGTAACGCCAGAACAGCCAAAACAGGAAAACTGCTTCTGAAATGTAGTCAGTTTTCCTGCTTTTCTATACTCCGAAGCTTCTCAAGCGATGGAGCATCATGCCAAACAGACACGCACAAAACAGGCAAGAGCCCCGAAATGGATCGGAGATCTTGATGAAATGTTTAACTCAGTACAGCTTTGCGCCTGCCGGAATGTGAGGATCGACCATCAGAAGATGGAGCTTTTCCTCCTCCCCTTCCTTATGGACGGCGCTGAGAAGCATACCGCAGGATTCGACGCCCATCATGGCACGGGGCGGTAGATTCGTGATGGCGATGCAGGTCTTGCCGATCAGCTCTTCCGGCTCATAATAGGCGTGGATTCCGCTCAGAATCGTCCGATTCTCGCCGGAACCGTCGTCCAGGGTGAATTGCAGCAGCTTCTTGGACTTCTTCACCGCCTGGCAATCCAGCACCTTCACGGCGCGGAAATCGGACTTGGAGAAGGTGTCAAAATCGACCTGATCTTGGAACAGAGGCTCAATGACCACGTTGGAGAAGTCGATCTTTTCCGGGGCTTCCTCCTGTACGGAAGGCGCCGTTTCTTCATTTGCTTCCGTCCCCGAAATCTGTACACCATTTTTGTCCTTTGGTGTATCCAACGGCTTCATTGTCGGGACGTTTCAAACGGCCAGTTTAATGATGAGCAATAATAGATACATCTGGGCATGAAGGCCTTTTCCTAATCGCACCATGACTCTTATATAGGCACTGCTAACCTAAAATGGGCAGGAGATGGTGTGCAATACGGTGTGTTGGTGTATATGATTCTTTCTTGAATTGCGTATTACTTGATTTCATCCCGCAGTCGTTCCAAAAATGCCTCGGCGGACGAACTAAGCGGCCGGTTGTCGATGAACAGGCAGCCGAAAGCGACCCGGCCCTCGAAGTCCTCGATCGGTACCCGGCAGGTCTCGGAAGCACGTCGGCTTTCCCGGAGCCAATAACTGCCGATGTTGCAGATATCCGTGGAGCGCAGCATGTCCAGCATCAGGTGATCGCTGTTTGTGCGCACGCATTTCCGCAGAGCGCATTTTCCGCTGCGGAACGCCTCATGCTCCGTCAAAAGCTCCTCCAGGGAAAAGAAATCGTCCTCCATCTGAACGCAGGCAAGGCCGTTCAGCTCCTCCGGTGTCACGCGCTCCCGCCCGTAAAAGGGACTGGCCGGGCCACAGTGGAGCACCAGATCACTTTGCAGCAGCGGCAGGAAGTCCAGATGACGCCGCTGTGCAAGGTGGGAGAAAGCCGCGCGCTTGTGCTCCGGCACAAAGAGAAAGCCCAGATCATATTGGCGGTGTTCCAGCAGCTCCATCATCTGCTCGACGCTGCACTCCGTGTATTGCAGCGTCATACCGCCCGAAGCATCGGAATAGAAAAACTCCTCCGCCAGATAGGCGAGGCGGCTGCTGGGGTTGGCTGCGATGCGCAGCGTTTCCCCGCTGGCGTCCGCGACGGTGTCCCGGATCAGCGCAGCGTTCTTCACAGCGTTTTCCGCGTAGAAACGGATACGTTCGCCGTCCTCTGTAAGCACGATGCCGCTTCCGGTGCGGCGAAACAACGCCACGCCCAGCTCCCGCTCCAGCGCCCGGACGACCTGGCTGACATGGGGCTGCGTCGTATAGAGCGCCTCCGCTGCCCGCGTCAGGGAGCCGCGCTGCGCGCACTCCAGAAAGTATTCCAACTGCCGCAGTTCCATCAACATTCCTCCCTTTACTCCCCACAATAGCAGATCCTTTTCATTTTCGCAAGCAAGGAATAACGTTTTATTATACCTCTGCATAAAATTCCTGAAATAGCACTTCGATATACGCAGAGATATAATGAAATCAAGGGAGGGTGAAGAGATGGAGAAAGCCGTTCACGTAGACGAAGGCCCGATTGGGAAAACTCTGCTGGCCTTTGCGCTTCCGGTTTTGGTCACGCAACTGTTGCAGGAGCTTTACAACGCCGCGGACTGCGCCGTGCTGGGGCATTTCGGCGAGCCGGGCGCGCTGGCAGCTACCGGGATCGCCGGGCTGCTGCTGAGCGTGTTCATCAACTTTTTCATCGGCTTCTCCTCCGGCGTCAGCGCCGTGACCGCGAAGCTGTTTGGCGCGGGCGATATCGGAAAGCTGCGGCAGACGATGACGAGCGTCTTTCGGCTGGCGGTTGCTTTCGGCGTCGTTCTCTCCGTCCTCGGCTTTGCCGCATCCGACGCTCTGCTGAGACTGCTGCGCTGTCCGGAATCAGTGCTCCCGCTGGCGGCAGCCTATCTTCGTATCGTCTGCTGCGGGATCGCCGCGCAGCTTTTCTACAACGTCGGCGCGGCGGTACTGCGCTCCCTGGGCGACAGCCGCGGACCGCTGCGTTGCTTCTTCTTCTCCTGTGCGCTGAACCTTGCGCTGGATATGCTGCTGGTGATCGGACTCCATCGCGGCGTCCGCGGCGCTGCGGCGGCTACGCTTGCCGCCCAATGGCTGCTGGCAGCGCTGCTGCTGCGCCGTCTTACGACGCTGGACAAGGGCTGTGCGCTGTGTCTGGCAGGAGAAGGGCTTTCCCAAAAGGAGCTGTTCGGTATTCTGAAGATCGGGCTGCCCGCAGGGATGCAGGCGCTTTTTATGAGCATCTCCTCACTGCTGATCCAGACCTGTATCGACAGCTTTGGGCCGGACGCCATGGCGGGGATGACGCTCTACGCCAAGCTGGAGGGCTGCCTGTACCTCCCTGCCTTCGCCTACGGCATCGCTTTGACCGGCTTTGTCGGGCAAAACTATGGAGCCGGACGCACGGATCGGATCGTCGAGGCGGTAAAGCGGAGCATTCGCATGTGCTGGGCGGTCATCTTCCCGCTGAGCCTGCTGATCACGGCGGCGGCGCCGCTCTTGCTTCGGCTTTTTACTGCGTCGCCGGGGATCCTTCACAATGCCAGGGAAGCGGTACAGTTCAATCTGCCCTTCTATGTGGTCTACGCCATGAATCAGGTCTGGCTCGGCACGATCAAAGGGTATGGAAAAACCCTCTGGCCCATGCTCTGCACGCTCCTGTGCTATGCCGTCTTCCGCGTACTCTGGTGTACGCTGCTGATCCCGGTGTTTCAGACGATGAGCGTGGTGTATCGGAGTTATGGTGTGAGCTTGTTCCTGATGATG
>JAEEGK010027267.1_pt1 | contig 11550 bp, 10 predicted proteins | sample 8958771 | NCBI WGS metagenome assembly JAEEGK01 (sample SAMN16246547, study PRJNA631951) | gut metagenome | biome: gut microbiome; feature: rumen; material: SC-attached | host: Bos | place: Iran: Karaj | collected 2018-10 | reverse complement strand
TATTTCTAATTATATTCTCTAAATTATTCATAAAATATTTCATAATCATTTTCAATTTTATTATTTTTAACATCTTCTAATTCTTCTTTTAATTCAGAAATATTATCATTTAATTCATTAACTTGATTCTTATATATTTCTTTTTCTTTTTGTAATTCATTTATTTTATTAAAAGTTTCCATTTGTTGTAAAAGTTTATTTAAATTTACTTTTCCATGATTCATAGTATTCATTAATTTCTTAAGCATTACATTATAAAAATTACTTTTATTTTCTTGTTCAGAAATTATTCCTCTTAATTCATTTATTTTTTCTTCAGATGATAACATTACTAAAGGTTTATTATTAAATTGTTTATAATTAGTTTCTCCTTCATAAGGTAAATAATTTTTATCATTATCTTCAATGTTTTTTAATTTTGGCAAATTTTATTTTTCATTAATAATACTTCTAATTGATTAATTCTCATTGAATAATTATTTAAATTTGTTTCTTGATCATTTAAAATTTCTAATTGTTCTTCTAAAAATTTCATCTCTTTCATTTAATTTATTATTTAAAGCAATCATAATATCTTTTTGCTTATTTAATAAAACTTTATATTGTTCACTTTCATTAAACATTTTTTCTTTTTTTTTTTCAATTTTTTGAATTTTATTTTTATATTTTTTTGTATTTGATTTTGTAAAGCTGATTTAATTGAAGTGTCTCTTTGATTTATGATTTGTATTTTTTTTCTAAATTTAAATTTTTCTTCTCTTTCAAGTAAATATTGTCTTGAAGATTTTTCTAATTATCTAATAGCTTCATTTTAATCTTTTAAACCTTGTTCTTTTTCTTCTTTAAATTGCATAACTAATTCATTAGATTGTAACATCTTATTTTTTTGTTCTAATTCATTTCTTAAATTTCTTAATTCTAATTCATATTGTCTAATCAAAGCTCTATTATTTAAGTCTTCATTAATAACAGGTCTATTTTTAATTTTTTTAGCTCTTTGAGCAAAATGTAAAGTAGATAAACTTTCAGAAAAACTTTCATGAGCAGGACTAATCATAGCTAACATAGTAGTTTTACAATTTCCACCAAGAGAATCTTCTAATAATCTTGTTAATTTAGAATCACGATAAGGAACATGAATTCTACCTTTTTGATCAGTTAAAGCATTTATAACATTCCCAAGGCAAGAAAGTGATTTATTTATTTTTTTAGACTCTTCTAATTGTTGTCCAGTAGCTCCTGTTATTCTAATACGTTCACTACCTGCTAAGTCGACTAAGTTTAATTTACCTACTTTGATTTGAGTATGGGTTTGTCCTTTTATATTCTCTGTTGTCATTTGTTCTACTGTTATTACAAATACTGCATGAGAACGTGATGATACATCATTCATTAATGTCGCTGCTGTTGTTCTATAAGAACCACCTCTTTTTAATAATGCATATAAATCCACAGGAGTACGTACTGCCCATTCAGATAAGAGATCAACGTATATTCCTTTTTTTTTATCTTCTCTAATTTGTAAATTTTTCTTTTCAGGTTTTAATAAATCTGAAATGGATTCATTATATATTTGCAAATAAGAAGCTCGAATAATAAATTTAGTATTTTCATTGCTAGTTTGTTCAATATAAGTGAAAATATCTTCAATAGTTCTTTGTATAATTCCTCTTTGTTCAGCTTGAGAATTATAAGTAAAACCTTCCATAGTATAAGTTTTCCCAGTTCCAGTTTGTCCATAGCAAAAAATTGTAGAATTATAACCTTCTAAAACAGAATTAACAGCTTGTTTAGCAGTAATATTATAAACATCAATTTGTGAAGAATCTAAATCAAAAATAGAATCAAAAGTAAATCGATGTAATTGAAATAATTGAGGTTTCTCTATCCATTCTCTTTGACGAGCTAATTCATCTAATTCTGCTCCTAAATATTCAGCTAAAGATATTGATTTGTGATCTGGAGATACTATTGCTATTGAACGAAAAGGAATTCCTTCTTCTGTCTCACGAGGAAGAGGAGGACGAACACGGATTGCTACTCTTAAATTGTCAAATTGAGGATTTTTCATTTTTATTTTATGAAATTTATTTATTTTTATTTTTTTTATTTTTTATTTTTTATCTTCAAATCAAATGGTTTTATTTTATATTTTATTTTTTTTTTTTTCATATAATTTTAAATAGTTTATTATATTTATTTTTATTAGGTTATATATTTTATTCTTCATTTAATTCAATGTCAGAGTCACTTTCTTTTGTATATTTATTATGTTTAGTGTTTTTTTTTTCTTCTTCATCTTCTTCTTCTTCATTTTCTTCTTCTTCATTTGAATAATTATTACTTTTTGATTGATTATTTGATTCACTTTCATTATCATTATTATCTTTCTCTTTATTTCTTTTTGATTTTTTTGTAGAATCAAATGAACTTCTATTTGTTTTATTCTCATTTTTTTTTAATTTTTTCCCAATAAATAAATAATCAATATCTTCAACATTTTTATCTTTTGGAAGACTTTTTTTAGTTAAACCGTAATCAATAGAATAAATAATAATTTCTTCATTATCAATTAAAAATTCTCCTATTTGAAATTGAGGAAGTAAAATTGCATTATTTGATTTTTTTTCAACTCTTGAAATTTTATAAGGCGTTGTCTTTATTTTTCTCAAAGTATCTTCAATAAAAGTTTGAAGTACTCCAATTGTTTCAAAAGGATAAAAACAAAGAGCAAGATTTATATCATAAGGTTTTATTAAAGCAAATAAGTGAATTTTACTTATTTTTTCTTTTGACATATTATTTCAAATAAATAAAAACTTTATAAATGATAATATTTAATATATAATATAATTAATTAATAACTTATAAAAAAATGATTGATGTTGATGGTGAATTTTTTAATACAGATATTTGTATTCAATTTTCTCTTTTGCAAAGAATTTTATTTAGGCTTGCTCAAAAAGAAAAACAGTTACAATCAAAAATTGATTATTTAGATTCGAAATTAAACAACAAAGATGAGACTTTAAAAATTATTCAAGAAAAATTAGATATTCCAAGAACTGAATTTCCAGAATATGTTGAACCAATTGAAATAAAAACTGATTATGAAAAATATACTATTCAAAATGAAAACCAAGGTTTTCAAAACAGTTTTCAAAACAATGAAAATCAAAATTTTTCTTTAAATTCTCAGAATATAAATTTAGACAATAACAATCAAAATTTTAACCAAGGAACTAATCAAAACTTTAATCAAGGAACTAATCAAAACTTTAATCAAGGAACTAATCAAAATTTTAATCAAGGAACTAATCAAAATTTTAATCAAGGAACTAATCAAACTTTTAATCAAGGAACTAATCAAAATTTTAATCAAGGAAGTAATAATTCAAATCAAAATAATAATATGTTAAATAATATTTTATTTAGAGTTCAACAAAATGAAAGAAATATAGTAGAACTTAAAAAACTTTTAAACAAATCTCAAAATCAAATCGACTCAAATGTTTCTAATGTAGATACTTCAGCTACTGATGAATTAAGAAAAAAATTAACTGATTTAGAAAAAGATGTTGAAAATATTAAAGTTAAAGTTCAAGATTTTAATATTTATGATATGTTTAAAGATTCAGGAGATGGAAGTTTAGATGCTAGTAAAATATTAATAAGTGCTTTAGAAAATAAAGTTTTTAAAAAATTTGAATTAGAAGATGAAAAAATGAAAAAAACAGATGAAGGTGTTTTTAAAAATAAACAAGATATACAAAATTTAGTTAATTCAGTAAATTCAACAAGATTAATGAATGAAAATATGAAAAATGCTTTAGAAGAAAATGAACAGAAAATGAATGATAAACTTAATAAATTATTAAAAGAAATAAACGAAAAAACAGGAAGTCAAATTCAAATTGAAACAATAAAAAAACCTGAAATAGAATATGAAAATAATGGTTTATCAGATGATCAAATAAAAGACTTAATGGAAAATTTAAAAAAAGAAATAATGGAAGATATAAATAAATTAATAACATCAAATAATAAAAAATTCGAAAATTCCTTAAATGAAGATTCACCTGTTATTCAAGAATTACAAAAAAAAATACAAGATTTAGAAAAATTATTAAAAATTCAATTAGGAACAATAAATGCAAATCAAATAAATACAACATTTGATAAAATTGATAATGAATTAAAATCAAAAATAGGAAAAGAAGATATTAAAGAATTTTTAGATAAAGTACGTTTCTTAGAAGAAACAGCAAAAGACAATGAATATAAATTTGATAGTCAAAATGATCAAAATGAAAAATTCAAAGGTGAATTTTCTTCATTAATAAAAAAAATAGAAAATTTAAACGGTCAAGTTAATTTAATAATGACTAATTTACAAAATGATGCTTTATCAAATAAGAAAAATTCTCCTTTAATAGATACATCATTGTTAGTAAATAATATAAGATTTAATGAAAATAACAAAGCAATAAATCAAAAATTTGAACAAATAAAATTATATATAGATGATATGCAAAGAAATATAGATGATATACTTCAAAAATTACAAAGAACTCCTAATGATGATGATTTTAATCAATATAAAAACACTTTAAAATCAATGATAGAAGAAGTAAAATTATATTGTCAAAAACGATTCGCAGATAAAATAGAAGTCCACAAACAAATAAGATTATTAGATACTCAATTAAAGAGTATAACAGATACATTTAATAGGAAAGATAATGAAAATTGGTTACTTGCTAAAAAGCCTTTAAATAATTTCCAATGTGCTGCTTGTGAAAGTTATTTAAAAAATATAAATAATAAATCTGCAGAATATGTTCCTTGGAATAAATATCCTCAAAGAGATGATAAGAATTATAGAATGGGACATGGATTTAGTAGAATGTTACAAATGGTTAACGCTGATATTTTAAAAACTGCTGAAGCCAATAGAGAAAATTTAAAAAATTATAATTCTGATGATGAAAAAAGTGATAATAGAGATATTTCTTCTAAAATGCAAAAAAGAAAAAAACCTAATAATACTACTACTTTAACTATTGATGCTAATAATGTTTATGATAATAATAATATTTATAATTATACTAATGGAAATGAGGATAGTGGATATCAACCACATGTTGTTAAAATTGTTAAAAAGAATAAAAATAATTCTCAAGATAATAATGATGGAAAAGAAAATTTAATTGAAGTTAGTAATGACTTAAATAAAGGTGATAATTAAAATTTAGGAATTTTAATCTTTTTATTTCTTTATTATTTTTTATTATGAATTTGAATTTTTATTTTTTATTTTATATAAAAATAGTTTAATTCTAATGTTAAATAATTATCTTTTTATCATAATAGAAAAAAAGGAAAAAAAAGGGAAAAAAAAAAAAAAAATAGCCAATAAAATATATTACAAAAAAAAAATAATAAAGATTTAATAGATAAAAAGTGTATATTTTAAACAAAAAAAAAAAAAAAAAATGTCAGTTGAAGAAGACGTTGATTATGATGACGGATATGAAGAATATCAAATAGAGGAGAATGAATATCAAGACATAAACACCGATAAAACAGTAGAATATGAATTGTTAAAACCAGATGAATTTCGAAAAAAAAGAGAAGAACAAATAGCAGAATTTATGGAATTTTCTTATTTACCCCGAGATGAAGCAATTATTGTTTTAATAAATTACGAATGGAATTTCGAAAAATTAATTGCTGTTTGGTATGAAAATGTAGAATCAAATAAAATAAAATGTGGTATTGAAATATCACCTCAAGCAAAGAAAGAAATAGACAAATTTTACAAAGAAAATGATATTCCTGATAAAACATGTTTAGTATGCTTTTGTGAAGTAGAAGGAGAAGAATTCATATCTTTAAAATGCAAACATGGATTATGTAAAGATTGTTATACAGAATATTTATTATCAAGATTAGAAGATCCTTTAACATTAATAGCAACTCCATGTCCTTTAAAGCAATGTAATTTAATAGTTTATGAATCTGTATTTGAAAAATGTTTATCATCAAATAAAGAAGCTTTAGATAAATATAGGAAATTCCTAATGAAAAATTTCACAGAATCAAATTCAGATATTAAATGGTGTCCAAATCCAAATTGTGGAATATGCATAAGAGTCCCAGGTCATGGAATGAAAGAAATAAAATGTCAATGTGGAACATTATTTTGTTTTAAATGCTTAAGAGAAACACATCGTCCATGTGATTGTGAAATGATATCTCTTTGGGATTATAAGAATAAAAGTCAAAGCGAAGATGCAAAATGGATTATTGTTAATACGAAACAATGTCCTAATTGTCATAAATACATTGAAAAAAATCAAGGTTGTAATCATATGACTTGTAGAAAAGAAGCTGGAGGTTGTGGTTATGAATTCTGTTGGATTTGCTTAGGTGAATGGAAGAAACATGGATCAAGTTGGTATAAATGTACTTTCTTTGATCCTAATAAAGTTGATAAAGAAAAAGAAAAAATGAAAAATGATACTAAATTCGAATTGGAAAAATATATTAGTTATTTTGATAAATACATTAACCATGATAAATCACAGAAATTTGCTGAAAATTTAAAAGATAAAATTATTGAGTATAAAAAAAGATTTTCTGAAGAAAAAAATACTCCTTATTTAGAATTGTCTTTTCTTGATGAAGCTGTTGCTACTGTTATTGATTGTCATAGAATATTAAAAAATACTTATATATTTGGTTATTATATGATTAAATGTAATGAACAAAAGCTTTATGAGCATAATCAATATTTATTAGATCAAAAATCTGATCAATTACATGAAATGATTGAAAAAGAACAAATTCCTGATATTTTAAATATTGATATTATTGATGTTTTTAATCAAAAATTTATGAAATTTAAAAATGATGTTATTAATTTAATTAGTATTATTAAAGGTTATAGAGAACATTTACTTGATCATATTGAAAATAAAATGATTGATTTAGTTGATTATAAATTAATATCAAAGGATAATACAAATATAAAGAAATAACTTTATAAATTTAAAAACTACAAAAAAAATATAAATATTAAAAAAATAAATTTAAATAAAGAATTAAAAGGTTCTTTTATATTAAACTTTCCTTATTAAAAATACTTTATTTATTCATCAGCTTCAGAATTCCACATAGAAAGATTTTCTTGTAGTAAATTAACAATAGACATAGCATCTTTAACTTCATCTTCTTCTTCATCAACACCATTTAAAGCTTCTTTAGATTTATCTAAAGTTTCTTGAGCTAATTTACAAGCTTGTTCTTTATCTCCAACAACTTCATAATAAAAGACAGATAAATTTAAAGCTAAACCTAATTTAATAGGATTTTTATAATCAATACTATTAGCAGCATCTAAAGCAGCGTTATAAGCAGATAAACCTAAATCAGAATATTTCTTTTTAGTATCACCATCAACATTTTCAGCAATATATCTATAATAATCACCTTTCATTTTATGATAAAATACTTTTGCTTCATCAGTTGTTGCTTTAGGTAATAAATTAGTATCTATTGTTTCACATATTTTATTACATAAATCTTCTAATTCTTTTTGTACTTTTTGCTTATATTCTCTTATATATTCTAAATAAGGTGATTCGGCTTTTTTTGCTTCTTTTGATTCATATGCTAATAAAGTTCTTATTGCTTGTCTGTCTAAACTTATTGTATTTTTATATGCTATTGATAATAAATTTCTCTCATCTGAACTTAAATCTTCTGATTTTGATTTTACCATTTCTTCAAGAAATTCCATCATGTCTTCATAACGAGAACATTGTTCTGCTAACATTGCTAAGTATACTTGCTTTTCGTATTTGTCACTCATTTTAGTTTCTTTTTAATATAATATAATTTTATTTTTAAAGCGGTTTTATATCTTTGATTTTTAAATTATGTTTTAATTTAAATTTTTTGGATATTTTTTTTTTTTTTGATTTTTAACTTGAGATGTATATTTATTTATTTTATTCATTTATTTTCAATGATTTATTTTAATTAAATTGAATATGTTGAATAATAATTTGTTAATAAAAAATGAGAGATTAATCACATATAAATTTACAATGATGAATATTTATAGTGAAAAACAAATATTTCAAAACTCATTTATTAATATAAATTCCTTAGGAATTATATATATTTAAAAAATATTATTATGAATTATTAGACATAAATATAACTATCTTAATATTATTGAAAAGAGAATAAAAAAAAATATAGAATGACTCAAAACATTATTTTATTTTTCATAATTTTTTATTTATTTCATAACTCTAATATTATAACTTGATTATTTTTTGTTTTTTTAATTAAAAATAATTAATAAAGAAAACAATTAATTAAATCAAATGAATTCTCAACTTGACAATATATATATTTCTCCATTAGAATCAAATAAAGATCCTTTATTAAACAAAGTTTTTTTTTCAAAATATAAAACAGTACAAAAACTAGGAGAAGGTTCATTTGGTAAAGTATATAAAGCAACATATGATAATAAAGTATTTGCAATAAAAGTAGAAAAAAGAACTTCAAATCAAAGTTTATTAGAAAGCGAAGCTACAATAATGAATTACTTAAAAAGTAAATATATTCCAAACATAGAAAGTTTCGGTCAAAATAATGAATACAATATATTAATAATGGAATTAATGGATAAAAGTTTAGAAGATTTAATAAATATATACAAAACATTTTCAATAAAAACAACATGTTTATTAGCATATCAAATGATAAATATATTAAAATTTATTCACGACAATCACATAATTCACAGAGATATTAAACCAGATAATTTCGTAATGGGAAAAGAAGAAAAAAATGCGAATTTATATATATTAGATTTTGGTCTTGCTAAAAAATACAGATCAAGTAAAAATTTAGTTCAATATCCTTTAATAAAAAGAAAAAAATTAACTGGAACTGCACGTTATGCTTCTATTAATGCTTTAGAAGAATATGAACAAAGCAGAAGAGATGATTTAGAAAGTATTTCATATGTTTTATTATATTTTTTAAGAGGAAATTTACCTTGGCAAGGTTTAAGGGTTAAAGCAAAAGAAGAAAGATATCAAAAAATTTTAGAAAAAAAAAAAAGTACTCAACCTGATGATTTATGTAAAGGTTTTCCACAAGAATTTTCCTATTTTGTTTCTTATTCTAGAAATTTAGGCTTTTATGATGAGCCTCAATATAAAAAACTTAGGAAAATATTTTTAAATTTAGTTTTACAAATGAAAGAAAAATTCGATTTTATTTATGATTGGACTAAAAAAGAAGATATTAATATAAGAGATAATAAAAATAATTTCATTGAAGATGATTTATATGATGATGATGATGAGGATTGTGCTAATGATAAAAATAATTTAAATTCTGAAAATGATAAAAAAAAAGATGAAGTTGCTACAAATGGAAATAATTTAACTTTATATAAAACTCTTATTACTGAAGGAGGAGGTAAAACTAATTTAAATAGTAATAATAACATAAATGTTATTATTGAAAATAAAAATTTACATGAAAATATTTCTTCAAGATGTTGTTCAATGTATAATATATTTTATAATATTTTATAGTTTCTGATTTCTTTTATTAACAAATAATTTTTGTAAATTCTTAGTTTATAAAGAAAAAATATTTTTGATGATTGTAAAATGAATTATTATGTTGATTTTATAAGTTAATATTTTTTAAGTTAATATAATTTTTCTTAAATTAAATTCTATTTATCTCATAGATAAAAAAATAAAAATTTAAAAAATTAAAAAATAAAAAAATAAATACCCAAAATCAAATATTATATTGAAGAATTTAATTTTTTTAATAAAATCATTATTAATTTAATTAGTTCATTTACTAAAGTTAATATATTAAATCCTTTTCCATAATTAATTTTCATATATAATAATTTTCTATTAATAGTTAAAGGAGAAATATCAATTTTTCTTTCTTTATTTGTTAATAAATTACTTAATTATTCTACTAATTTACTTTCTAATTCTTTTTTTTTTTTGATGATAATTCTATTTTAAATATTGAATTGTTTATTGAAAATAATAATAATTTATTAAAGTTAAAAAAATATATTTTTATTTTTTATTTATTTTTATTTTTTTCTTTCATCCTAATTAAAATACACGAAAAATACATTTAATACATATATAATTAATATAATAATCCAATAATAATTATAATATCACAAAAGAGATAATTATTCACAATAGAAAATATATTTTGCTAAAAAAAGAAAAATAACATTTTTAATTAACAATATCCCACTTAACTCTTTTCCCATTACTCCAAAATCCTTTTTTCCATTTTTTATTAACAGGTTCAAATAATTCTCCTTCTCCATTTTGTTTTCCATTTTTCCAATAACCTTTATACACTTTTCCATTAGGCCAAAATAATTCTCCATAACCATTTTTTTCATCTCTATAATAATGTCCTTTATATATTTTCCCATCTTCCCATTTAAACTCTCCTTCACCATCCATTCTATTATTCTTAAACTCTCCATTATATTCTTTCCCATCACTCCAATAAAATTTTCCTTTCCCGTGAATTTGATTATCATAAAAATCTCCATAATAAAAACTTCCTTCATTTAATATTAATTTCCCTTTTCCCCATTTTTTCCCTTCTTTAAATTCTCCTTCATATTCAGTTTTATCAAACCATATTTCTTTCCCTTTTCCATCTTGTAAATTATTTTTCCAAGTTCCTATATAAGAAGTTCCTTTTTTATTATAATAAGAACCATAACCTTCTATTTTATCATTTAAAAACTCACCTTCATAAGAATCACCAGAAGGTTCAATTAATTTTCCTTTTCCATTCATTTTATTATTTTTCCATTGTCCAATGTATATTTTTTTATCATACCATAATTGAATTCCTCTTCCGTGTTTTTCTTTTAAGATTGGATTCCATTCACCTGAATATTCTGCTATACTTGGATAAGAAATTGATATTACTTGGACTTTTATATTGTCGTTTAAGGGAGGGTATGTTAAAAATAATTGTTCTAATTGCTTTTGGTTTATTGATGTTTTTTCTATTATTTGATATGATGGTTTTTTACTATTTTTTTTCCTTATTTTCTGATTGGATTTATTATTTATTGTTTGAAGAGATTTTATTAATAAATATTTACGAATGTGACTTTGAATTTTTATTAGTTTTGATATATATTGAGAATTTATTATTGGTTCTCCTTGGAAATCTGCTTTTAATACACGCCCTTCAACACAAAGAGCACAATTTATTCCCATATTTAATTTTATATATTATATATTATTTATTATTTATTTTTTTAAATTTTTTATTTTGAATCAAATTATTATTTTTAGGTTTTTTTTTGAATGAAAAATTTGAAAGAATAAAGAATTAATTTTAAAAATCTTATAAAAGATATTATATTTATTTAAATGTAAAGTTATCATTTTAAGACTTTTTATGACTATTATTAGTCTTTATTAATTTAATTATCCTTTT
>JAEEGK010027265.1_pt1 | contig 11551 bp, 9 predicted proteins | sample 8958771 | NCBI WGS metagenome assembly JAEEGK01 (sample SAMN16246547, study PRJNA631951) | gut metagenome | biome: gut microbiome; feature: rumen; material: SC-attached | host: Bos | place: Iran: Karaj | collected 2018-10 | reverse complement strand
ACACCATGGAGCAATGCCCGCTGTGCCACGGCACCGGCAAGATCCACTCCAGCGTGGTGATCGACGAGGAGATCGAACGCAAGATCGCCTATTACGTCATCGAGAAGGGCTACAAGGTCCTGACCCTGAAAACCAGTCCGATCCTGGGCGCCTACCTGAAAAGGGGTTTGTTCAACTCCTATCTGAGCAAGTGGCGAAAGCACTACAAGGTCAAGTTGGACATGGAGGAAATCACCGATTTCTCCGTCCTGCAAAACGAAATGTACAATGAAAAAGGAGAGAAGCTCGACTAGAGCTTCTCTCTTTTTCTTTTATGCCTGACGGGAGGCTTATTTCAGGTCGGGGAGCGTCGTGGCGCCCACGGGAGCGGCGTAGCAGTTGTCCACGTAATTGCTGCCGTAATCACCGGACTGGATGACGGGCTGCTGGCCGAAGGGACGCTGGATATAGGCGAGCACTTCCAGATTGTCCGGATCATATTCGTCGGGAACCGTCACCGAGAAGGAATAGGTCTTCGGGGCGTTCAGGTCGACGACACAGGCCGTACCGGAAACGGGCGTAAAGGCAGCGCGGACGACCTTGTTGTGGACGAAGTCGTTATGGGAACCGTTAGTATAGTCAGCCTGGTAACCGATGATGTCGTTCTCAAGCAGGAGGACCGTCAGTTTGTATCTGTCCGCCACATGTGCATAGACATCGACATCGACGTTCACCACATTGCCTTCCAGGGAAGACTTCAGGCCGATGGAGGTGGCCGTCGGATACTTCGTCTCCGTCTCCTTGGCGGCGGAGACAATCAGGTCGCTGGCATAATCGGAAGAATAATTCTCGATGAGGACACGTCCGTCGACGATGCCCGTCGGGAAACCATCGATGGCATACTGGTCCATCAGGATATCGATATCGGAGAATCCGTAGTTACCTCCGTTGCTGGACGAATAGAAGCAGGCGTACTGGAACTGGTCGCCCAGTTTGCTCTTGGCCATCTTGAACGTTTCGCTCATGATCGGGCAGTAACCGCACCAGGTGGCCGTAAACCGCATACCCAGGGCGTGATGGACGAAATCGGCCGTCTTCCAGTCATCCGCCGATCCGGCTTCCTGACTGACGGTGAAGAAGAAACAGTTGTTGTCATTGCAGACAAGGACGTATCCCTCACGGGCCTCGCCGGGATTCCAGTCCGCCTTGAACTTGTAGGTGGCTCCCCTGAGGGGATCGCCCGAGTTGCTGACCGCATGGATCCAGTCGCTGGCGATGTCCATGTGGAAATTCTGGTCCGTCTTGACATTGATCTCAAACTCGCCGCCGAACTTGGGAACCGAAACGGCGGAAGGGCTGTAGGAGAAGAAATCCTTCTCGAAGGTGACGCCCTTGTCGAGATCCGTCATCGTCTTGAAATGGGCGGACTCGAAGTCGACGGTCTTTTTCACGTCGCGGAAAGCGATCGAACCGTCCTCCTTCTCGAAGAACAGGTTGAAACCGCTTTGCAGCTTCATGGGCAGCGTCACGAAATAATAGGCCTTTCCGACCTCGAACGTACCGCTGGCCGGAGCCAGTTCGATCTTCGACTTTGCCGAACCATAGGCGACGAAGGCGGGACGTCCGCCGGAGAGCTGGATGCCGAGCAGGCCGGCAACCGGAGACCCGTCAAGAGAGGTCAGGGTGATTTTCTTGATGCCGGGCTGCGAAACGGTGAACTTGATGCCGCTCACGACATGGCTGAAAGAAATCTTTTCATCTCCTTCCTTGAAATAGGCGACGGAAATGAACAGGTCCTCCGCGAACGTATCCGGAACCGCCTCCTGAACGGCAGGAAGGGTGATCTGGAAATAATCGTCCGCATATTTGGCATTGGCGTCATAGGGATGGACCGCCCAGAAATCGCCGCTGCCGCCCGGCATCGTTCCCTTGAACTCGACCTCGGCCATGGGTTCCGTGTTGGAGGCCGTGAATTTCCGGTTACGGGATCCGCGGACGACGGCGATCTGGTCTTTCGCCGACCAGAACACCTTGCCATCCGCCTGACGGATGGTACGGGTATCATCGTTTCCGAAGCCGGCCCTGAGGATGACTTCTTCACCCTCCTCCCCGGACGCAGGGTTGAGATTGCCCGCTTCCTTGGTGCAGGAGAGGGCCGTTACGGCCAGCAGGGCCGCGAAAAGGAAAGAATACTTCTTCATGACACGTTCCCTCCTAATCTTCAAGTTCAAACGGATCGTCATACGTGTCATCCAGTCCGCCGCTCAGGCAGAAAGAGAGGTCTTGATGCAGGTCGATCACCCGGACCGCTGGGGCTAGATACTCTTTTTCCATCTCTTTATTTATGAATTGGTTAATCGTTCACTTCTTCATACTGCCAGTCCGCCGACGCGCCGACGGCGCAGGTGACGACATTGTCCACGAGGCCGTTGCGGAGAACCAGGGCCACGAAACGGCACTGACCGGAAACGGTTCCGGAGAGTTCCAGCTGCGCGGTATCGTCCTCCTTCATCCCCGTCCGGATGTCGCCGTCCGTCCACGAGCGCAGGACATTGTTGTGGATATGGTCCTTGGAACTGCCCGTCTGGCTGGCCACGATGCCGTCTTCCAGCACCAGGACGCTGAGGGTGTAGTCGCCGTCCCGGACGGCCTTCATTTCGGCCTTCACGGTATAGTTCCCGTCCTTCAGGGTACTCTCAATCCGGATACCGGCGGCCGCGCCGCGGGCTTTCAGGAGGCGGTCGATGTGGGACTGCAGCAATACCGGCGAGCCCTCGAAAATAAGGCTTTCCGGATCCATGTCCACGACGGCGGCAGGGAATGAATTATTGATCGGGAACTTCGCTACAAGATTGTCGCAAAGCGGTTTCACATACATCGGATCGATGGCAAGATAGTGCACGCTCACCGGGACTACACGGCCGGGACGGGCTTCCATCGTCTCTTCGATGGCCGCCTCCATCTTCGGGCAGTTCACGCACCAGGTACCCGTGAAATCCAGCACCAGGCTGCGGCGGAAGTAGTCCTTGCCCTCATCGGCGATCACGATGGCCGTGATGACCAGGGGCTCGGATTCTTCACCGTCGATCGAGGCGACGAAGGTCCACTCCCCCGCTTCCGCCGGGGCGAAGACGTTTCCTTCGAGGACCGTTCCGTCCGTGAGGTTGCGGATTTCCGCATCGGCCGTCACGTCTTCGGCGCCGGAAAAAACGGTGAAGGTCGCCTGCTCGCCCGCCGTCACGTTCAGGGCGGTCAGGTCGGCCACAAGGCGCACTTCCTGTGCGGGGTCGTCCTTCTGGCCGACGCAGGAAAGCATCGGCAGAAGCAGAAGGAGGATATAAAACCACTTTCTCATCTCAGAAGGACCATTGGGCGCGGAGGCTCACCCCCTTGAACGCAGGCTGCCAGCGGCAGACGCCGCCCGAGCACACCATCCCTTCGCGGGTGCGTCCCGCGTTCAGGGAAACGTTCAGGGCGTTCCAGGAGTAAGCGGCTCCGATGTTATAGTAATGCACCTTGGTGCTGCCGTGATTGTACATGTCACTGGCGGAAATGCTCCAGTGCGGAGCGAAGGAGAGTTCCACGAGGCCGGCCATCCAGTCGCGGGTCAGTTCCTGCGAATACAGGTACTGGAGTTCCGTCCGGAGGGAAACCGTCTTCGAGAAACGGTACAGGGCGTCGAGGACGAAGACGTTCTGCGCGTCGGTACGCTTGCCATTGCCATGCGTCGGGGAACTTTCCTGGATGGACACGAAGAAGATCGTCTTGAACTTCCGGCTCCAGGTGCGTTCCAGGTCGATGTTGATGTCCCGGTAGGCCAGCCAATGGGTGTCCCGGTCCGGCAGGGCGCAGGGAAGCGCCTCGATCCAGGAGCCGCCCACGTGGAATTTCATGCCATACTTGCCGCCGAGGACGGTGCCGCGGCGGAAGGTGTAATAGAGGTCGCCCTGGAAACCGGCTTCCCCGTCGGCATAGGTCACGTACGGGTTCAGTCCGGCCAGCATGTAGGTCTGCTGCATGCACAGGGACGGGAGATAGTTCAGGGTATTGGCCGGGGAGGGATTGGAGGCCGTCAGGAAGATCCGGTCCGTCATGTTCTCCAGCCGGCGCAAGGTCACGGCCGCGGAGAAGGAGCCGACGGCATAGTTCATTTCCAGGAGCTGGGCGTTGCCGCCCTTGAGGCGGTAGGCCTGCTTCGAATGACGGAGATGCTCCGTATAGAAATCATTTCCCTTGCCCACATATTCACCCTTCAGGGAGAAACCGCCGACGGAATACTGCAGGCGGCCGGACCAGGACAGGACCTGCGAGGGAACCTTGAAGCCACCGGCTGCGGCCAAGATGGCGATATTGTCCTCCACCCCGGAGGAGAAACGGTCCACGACGCTGCCCTCCACCACGATGGAATGTTCCGATTCACGGCCGAAAAGAGGCAGCAGGTCGACGGATAAATCCGCACCGGCGACAGCCGTCCCCTTCCGGGGCCACAGGCCGTACTTGGGCATGCCGCCCAGAATCTTCACGGAAAGCCCCCGGTTCGGAGTATGGAAGGTGAGACGTCCGCCCATGAGGGCGTTATTCAAGCCCAGCTCCCGGTCCTCCCAGGTACGGAGGAGAAGGCCGCTGCCCAGCTGTTCGAAGAAGGAACCCGCCGTCGCTTCCAGCCAGTCGCCGTTCCAGGCGGCGTACAGGCCCGTGAGACCGGCGCCCTTGAGTTCGGCGGGATAGCCGGCGAGCGCCTGCGGATAATACTCCGCCTGCAGGCCGGCGGTAAAGCCGCCGTTCGCATAGTCCAGCTTGACATAGTTGTTGGAGCCCCAAGGATGCTCGGGACTGCCGATGACGCTGTCGTCCATATAATAGATGGAGTTCGACTCCAGGCTCCCGGTGACATGGCCTTTATCCTGCGCCATCAAGGCGGAAGGGAGACATCCTGCGCACAGCAGGACCGCAACGATTACTTGCCGGCGCATTTCTTCACCTGAGAGAGCAGTTCCTGTTCGTCACCCGGGCGATAGCCCACGTGCGTCCAGAAGAGTTTTCCGTTCTTGTCATAGACGAACACCTGGGGCACGTTGACGACGTTCAGCGCCCGGCGGAGGTCCGCATTGACATCGAACAGGGCGGTAATACCGTCCCAGTCCCGTCCCTGGGCCATCGCGACGGCGCGCTTCATGGAGCGGCTGTCATCCATGGACACGGCGTAGATGCGGAGCGGGAAGGAGGCGTCCCAGTCGACAAGTTCCTCGGCGAGGGTATCCAGTTCCTTCAGGCAGGGCTTGCAGGTGGTCATCCAGATGCTGATGACGAAGGGGGTCTTGCCGTCCGCCAGAGAGGCGGTCGTGACGGCCTTTCCGGCACCGTCCTGCAAGGTAACCGAAGGAATCTGCTGTCCGGATGCAGCCAATGCCGCCAGACAGAGGAAAATGCACACTACTAACCTTTTCATAAAACAAATATAAAAGTTCCCGATGAGGAATGCAAACTATTTCCGGCGAATCAGCGCGGCCGCCAGGAGCAGGACGAACAGGAAAACACTGATCCTGCCGATGAGATCGCCCGCCCGGACGAAGAAGGTTTCGCGGGCGGAAAGGTTCACCGTACCCTTCAGGACGGCCGGTTCCCACCAGGCCGTCCGTTCCAGGATCCGGCCCTTCTGGTCGATGAAAGCCGAGATGCCGGTGTTCGCGCAGCGGGCGATGTCCCGGCGCGTTTCGATGGCCCGCAGGCGGGCATAGTTCAGATGCTGCCGATAACCGGGCGTGTCGCCCCACCAGGCATCGTTGGTGATGACGGCCAGGAGGCGGGCGCCCTTGCGGACATACTTTGCGCAGTGCTCGCCATAGACGGACTCATAGCAGACGGCGCAGCCGATGGGGATATCCTTCCGGAAGGTGAGGTTGGAAACCTCTTTCTGCCCCACATTGCGTCCCGAAACGCCGCCCAGCAGCTTATCGTCGATCGGCCCCAGCACGGAAGGATACGGCAGCATCTCCACGCCGGGGACCAGCTTGGACTTCTGGTAAATGCTGTATCGGCCCAGGGAATCCATGATGAGGGCCGAGTTGTGCGTCTCGTACCACGTTCCATCCCCGAAGCGCCGCGCATTGGCGGAAGGCCGCTCCTGCTGGTCATAGACCGACCAGGAAGAAGCGCCGAACAGGATTTCCGCCTCCGGATGCTCCGACAGGAAAGACCGGAATCGCCGGAAGGTCCTGCTGGAAGGGACGTCGTCGCACAGGATGTCGGAGGTGAAAGTCTCCGGGCCGAGCAGGAGGACGCGGTCCGATGCCACGGTGTCCTTCAGCCCTTGGGCGAACAGGTCCAGCAGCACGGCATTCTGCTCTTCCTGCGACATGCCGCCGAACTTGTGGTACGGGTCGAAATCCGGCTGCGCGATCACCACCGGCAAAGTCGCTTCGGACTGCTCCTCATACCGGTTCCAGAGGATGGCGGACCATACCATCGGCCCGAACAGGACCAGGACCGTTCCCGCCACCGCAGCCACGCGCGCTTTCCCGTTCCACCGGGCGGAGAAACGCCCGTCGGAAAGCGCGACCATCAGTCCGAAGACGGAAAGGGAGGAGGCCCATACCCACAGGGAACCGCCCAGGGTCCCCGTAAATTCATACCATTGAACCAGAGAGGAAGTCCCGGCGAAAGCATTTCCCAGCACCAGCCACGGCCACGAAATCTGGGCGACCGTCAGGTAATATTTCTCCCAGGCGATCCACGCCGCGGCGAGGAAAAGATACGGAACCGATCCGCCTTCCTTCATCCGCCGTTTCACCCACCGGAACAGCCCGAAGACGAGCGACATCTGCAAGGCATTGGCCAGGATGGCGAAAATACCGCCGCCAACCGTCGCATTGCATACCCAGAACGTCGTCACGGCATTCCATGCCACGAACGCCCCGTAATGCCACCACCAGAAATGCTTCATCCCCGTCTCCGACGCCACACGCTCCATGCAGAGCAACGGGACGAAACCCACCAAGACCAGCCAGCTGCACCCTTCCACCAGGAAAGGCAGACTCATCAGCAGCACGAAAACCGCCGCCAACGCCAGCATCTGAGCGGAACGATTCTTCTTCATATTACACAAAGTTAAATCCTTTCCGCCGGAATTGCAAGCATCACCGCACAAGGTCCAGATAGCGCCGGCCACGGGCGGGAGGAAGCCTTTTGATCCTGTCCAGCAGGCGGTTCTTCCAGCAATAGACCGTGCTTTCGTTCTCCGTCCCCATCAAGACCGAGATGAGCGGAGCGTCGTATCCGATGACCAGATAGCAGAAGAGCAGGATATCTTTGTCCTTCAGGGAAGGGATGTCCTTCCGAAGGCCGGAAATCGGATGGTCCAGATGTTCTTCGATGTAATCCTGAAGCCGGAGGATGCCCTTCCGGTCGCCGTCGATTTCCTTGAGAATCTCGCTGACGCGCTTGAAAAGGACGGATTCCGTCTGGGTCTGGGTTTCGGCGAAACGCTTGTCCTCGAACAGGCGGCCCAGCCTCCGATACCCGTCCCTCAGCATGAACAGGTACTCCGAACGGATGTCGTTCAGTTCCTGTTCCCGGGTCTTGACCGTGTACGAAAGCGAGTGGATCTTGTTCAGGTGCCGGTGCTCGGCTTCCGAGAGTTTCTTGGTCATCCGCTCCGATTCCTCCAGGGCGCGGCGGACAGTGACCAGCCTCTCCCTGGATTTCTGTCTCAGGATGAAGGCGGCCATCGACAGCAGGACGATCAGGAGGAGGCCGACGGCGATGGCAGCCCTTTTCCGGTCCAGTTCGCGGGCGGCCCGGAGGCGCTCCCCTTCCGCTACCGCTTCCAGATAATCCCGCTGCGACCGGCTCACGGCCTCGGAGGTCTGGTCCCGGAGAATCCTGTCCTGCAGGATGGTGCCTCTCTCCAGCAGCGGAAGGGCCTCGCGGATCTCCCCTTCCAGGCAGTGCATTCCATATCGACGGTACAGCAGATCACAGAATCCCTCCGGATGCGCGCGGTCCAGGCTGTCCCACAGGTGCAGCGCCTCGGCCTTCCGCCCGTCGAGATAGAGGGCATATCCCCAGTCGCACAGTTTCTCGTCCGAGAGCGGGAATCCGTAAGCGGCGGCCTCCTCGAAACAATGGACGGCCTTGGCGGCGTCCTGCCTGGGCGAATTCAGCGCATAGGAGGCCTGGACACTCATGCATGGGCCATAAAGGGCCCGATGCCGGACCGCGACGGGAACCACCTGGTCCAGCAGGTCTCCCGCCTTGTCCCATTCCCATTCGTTCATGAATGCAGCCACCAGCCGCAGGGCGGTCTCCGCTTGATATAGCGTGTCGTTTTCCGCGCCGAACGCGTTCCATGCCCGCCGCAGATACACCGTGTCTTCCCGGGTGTTCAAAGTCCGGTTGTAGGTGTCCGCCATCGCCCGGCAGATCAGTCCCTCCAGATGGCGGTCGCCGGTAATCCGGGTCTGTTCCAGCCCTCTTTCAAAGGCGACGATGGCCTTGTCATAGTTTCCATGGGTCATGGAAATATAGCCCCACTGATACCACAGCCTCCCTTTGGTCGAGGCATCCCCCTTTTCGGGGAAATAGGCCAGGGCTGGTGCCAGCAATTCAGCGTCGATGGAATCGTTTCCCGCCTCGTACAGGCGGGTGACCGTATCCAGGGAATGGTACGCTCTCTGTCGGAGCGTTTCGCGATGGCCGCAGGAAACGGCCAGGAAAATACAGATGATAAAAAGGTTCTTAATACACTTCATCGGTTGAAAATGGATGCGATAAAACGGGGACAAAGGTAGCATCTTTTTCCCGAGAATCAGCCATGAAGATTCTCGCACTCCAATACCTTGGATACGAGACACTTACACTAAAAATGGACAAAGAATCTACTTCATCGACGCGACATAGGCCCGCCATTTTTCGATGAGGGCGGTCATGTCGTCCGGGAGCGGAGCTTCGAGATGGATGCGTTCGCCGGTGCGGGGATGGGTGAAGCCGAGGGTGCGGGCATGGAGCGCCTGGCGGGGACAGAGGGCGAAGCAGTTCTGGATGAACTGGCGATACTTGGTGTAGATGGTGCCCTGGCGGATCTCGGAACCGCCATACCGCTCGTCATTGAAGAGGGGGTGGCCGATGGAGGACATATGGACACGGATCTGGTGCGTGCGGCCGGTCTCCAGGCGGCACTCCACCACGGTGATGAAGCCGAAGCGTTCCAGGACCTTCCAGTGGGTGACCGCCCATTTCCCCTTGTCCGGGTCGTCATAGACGCGGAAGCGGAGACGGTCGTTCGGGTCACGGCCGATGGTGCCCTCGATAGTGCCCTCGTCCTCGGCGATGTTGCCCCAGACGACGGCGGTATAGACACGGTCGATGGAATGGACGAAGAACTGGTCGGCGAGGTGGGCCTGGGACTGGGGATTCTTGGCGACGACCAGCAGGCCGCTCGTGTCCTTGTCGATCCGATGCACCAGCACGCCCATCCGCTCATCCTCGGCATCCGGTCCCTGGGACAGTCCCAGATAGAAAGCGAGGGCGTTCACCAGCGTTCCCGTGTAGTTTCCGTGGCCCGGATGGACCACCATGCCGGCGGGTTTGTTGATCACCAGGACGTCGTCGTCCTCGTAGGCGATGTTCAGCGGGATGTCTTCCGGAAGGATCTCCACCCCGCGCCGCTGGTACGGCATCACGAACTTGATGACGTCGCAGGGGCGGATGATGGTATTGGCCTTGGCGGGCTTGTCATTGACAAGGACATAGCCCAGCTTGATGGCCTGCTGGACACGGTTACGGGAGGTGTCTTCCTGATGGGTGGTGATGAATTTGTCCACACGGAGAGGCGCCTGGCCCTTGTCGGCGACCAGGCGGAAATGTTCGAACATTTCCTGCTCGTCCTCCTGAGGGAGGAGGGTCTCTTCGTCGAGGGGAGACATTATTCGGCGGGAAGCTTCCCGGAATCGAGGGTCAGATACAGATTGATGGCCGTTCCGTAGGTGCGGGTCTGTCCGAGCGCGTCCTGCTGGTACACGACGGCGTTCACGGAGTCCGCATAGGTACGGATGCCGCTGTCGAAGCGGACGCGGCCCACGTTCAGATAGTGGTCGTGGAGGGCATCCACGGCACGGATGTATTTCATGCCGATGACACGCGGGACGGCGGTCGGCCGTTCATCGTTGGAAAGGCCCAGGACAAGGTCCACGTCGGATCCGCTCACCACCAGGTCGCCGGCCCGGACATTCCGTCCCCGGACGGTCTGCCGGAGGACGTTGTTGGTGGCGATATCCTGCGTATAAGAGAGCTTTCCGAGGGCAAGACCGCGGTTGTTCAGTTCCGCGCGGGCTTCGTTCAGGGAGTAGCCGATCAGGTTGGGCATCACGACCTTCCGAGGAACGATAGAATTGATGGTCAAGAAGATACTGCGTCCTTTCTTGACAGTGGCCCCGGCCTTCGGAGACTGGCGGTAGATCACACCCGCCCCGAGCCGGCGGACGAACACGGAGTCCGTCACCTTCACGCCCACATGGCTGCCGCGCGCCGCTTCGCGGGCTTCCGCGACGGTCATATTCGTGAAATCGGGCACCGTAACAGTCTGGTTATGACGCGTAATGAGGCTCAACCCACCCTGCGCCAACAACAGCAGCACCACGATCAGCAGCACAGCCAGGAGAAGATTCCGCACGGCCCAGTTGGACAGCACGTTCTTCGCCTTCGCAGACGTATTATTCGTAGCTTTCTTTGCCATAGCAATAATCCTTTCAACATACAAAGTTAGCAAAAAAAACAAAAAAATGGCGGTCCCGAAAGACCGCCATTCGATAGCTCGGATGGAAAGGGCCGGCTAGAACATCATGCCGCCGCCCATCATGCCACCGCCCATGGGCATTCCGCCGCCCATGCCACGGCCGCCGCCGAAGCCGCCACCACGTCCGCCACGTCCGCCACGACCGCCGCCGAAGCCGCCGAAACCGCCCATACGGCCGTTGCGGCCGCCGAAGGTGCCGAAGCGCCAGGTGAAGGACAGAATCACGTACCGGCCGATGGAGAGGGAACGGGACTCGGAATAGAGGTTATCCGTCTGGGAAGTGCTCAGATTATTCCGCTGGCCAAGGATGTCGTACGCATTCAGCGCAATGGTAGCCTGGTTATAGATGATCGGCATCTGCAGACCGGCGTTCCAGATCAGGCGGGAAGGCTGCTCGGTCTTGTAACCGTTGTACCAGTTGTAGTTCGCGTCGGTGGTGAACGTCAGGCCGGTGTAGCCGATGGTCCAGTTGATGGAACCGCCCACGGAGTTGTTCCAGGTCACGTTCTCGGTGTTGCTCGTCTTCTTCACGCTGTACCAGGGCTTATTGAAGCGGGTGCCGCCGTTCACGCGGACCTCGAAGTTGTCGCTGCGGTAGTTCAGGTTCAGGCGCTCCATCACGCTCAGGGTCTGGGTGCTGTTGACGATGAAGTCCTTGTCGTCGTTCAGGTCGGGATGGACCGTGTGGAACTTCTCGTAATCGAAATCGTCCATGGTATCATTCCAGAACTCCTTCGTATTCAGCGTCGTGTTGCCCACGTCGCTGGTGGACATCGAGTA
>JAEEGK010027262.1_pt1 | contig 11552 bp, 8 predicted proteins | sample 8958771 | NCBI WGS metagenome assembly JAEEGK01 (sample SAMN16246547, study PRJNA631951) | gut metagenome | biome: gut microbiome; feature: rumen; material: SC-attached | host: Bos | place: Iran: Karaj | collected 2018-10 | reverse complement strand
CTGGATGTTACTGTTGGAGAGAGTAAAGAGAATTCCATGCATATCCTGAGGGTGGGGCATTTTCATACAGTATATGACAAAAACAATGATAACTTTACCGGTGATACGGCGCTCATGATCGGAGTAACGCTGTTCTGGCTCTTTGTCAGCGCGATCATGCTCTGGCATTTCTTCCAGGCGAAGGGGACTGCCTTTTATGATTACAGCACCATATATTATGCGGGCTTTTCCCTGTTTGCCCTGGTCACCGGGCTGACAATAATGGTTAATACCATCTCCCATGCCTTTCATCCGGAAGTATATAATATGATGACGGTTTACTCGAGTATCAGCGGGGCCAGCACCTGGTTCATGAGGCTGACGGCTCCTGTGATGATTGTGTTTGCTATTGTACTGGCAGTAAGCAATATTGTGCTTATGCGGCATGAGGGCTGGCAGCCGGGAAACGCGCTGGGGCTGCTGGTGAGTATCGTCATTATCCTGGGAGAGGCTTTGGAACTGTACTTTATGATGCGGTTTTCCAGCGGATCTGAATGGGAAATCACGCTGGAAAGAACCCTGGAGAACACCTATGCCACGCTCTTTATCTATTGTCAGTGCATGCTGACAGGCGCGGTAATCTGTGGAATCAAGGCGTCGAAACACAATCCGGCGCCGGATAAGGATTTTATCATCATCCATGGATGCTGGTTCCGGAAGGACGGAACGCTTCCGCCGCTGCTGCGGGACCGCGTGGAAAAGGCGCTTTCCTTCTGGAAGACGCAGAAAGAGACAACCGGAAAGGAAGCCATTTTTGTTCCCTCCGGCGGACAGGGAAAGGATGAGCCCATGCCGGAAGGGGAAGCGATCCGGCAGTACCTGCAGTCACAGGAGGTACCGGAAGATCTGATCCTGACCGAGTTCCGGTCGAAGAATACTTTTGAGAACATGAGCTTCTCAAAGGAGCTGATCCGGGAGAAGAATCCGGAGGGGAAAGTGATCTTTGCGACAAGCAGCTATCACGTGTTCCGCAGCGGAATCTGGGCAAAACGGGCAGGACTTACGGCAGAGGGAATCGGCAGCAGGACAAGATGGTGGTTCTGGCCCAACGCTTTTATCCGGGAAACTGCCGGATTGCTGCACAAAAGGTGGAAACAGGAGCTGTTTTTCCTCCTGGTGCTGCTTCTTTTCTTCGGATTGCTGTCCATGATTCTTTGATGCAGGCAAAGCGTTGTTTTCCGGAAGTCCATGAAGTATAATAGCCAAAAATAATTTAATAAACGGAGGCGGGAGATATGCAGCGCCGAATCATAACACCCGGTCCGCTTCATGATGAAAAGGGCCATCTGACCGAAACCGGATATGCCACAGAGCTCCTGAAGACCTATGACCGGTCAAGGGTGGCAGCCAGCCGCCTGAAGGTCAAGGAATGGGATTATTATGCCGTCTGCACGGATCGTTTTACCCTGGCGCTGACCATTGATCATAACGGCTATATGACCATGGACAGTATCTCCCTGCTGGATTTTGAACGGAATACACAGATTACAAAATCCGCCATGAGCCTGCCATTCCTGTCTCCGCGGGAGCTTCCGGCTTCCAGTAAGAAGGGGGATATCCGGGTATCGGGCAAGGGATATATGATCTCTTTTGAAAATGACGGGATCAGCCGTCGGCTTACGGGCTACATGAACAAGTTCAGCCAGGATAAGACCATTGTGTTTGATCTGACGCTGAGTGACGAGCCGCAGGAATCCATGGTGATTGTGACCCCCTACAAGGATCATCCGGAAGCCTTCTATTATAATCAGAAGATCAACTGCATGCGGGTGGAAGGAACGATTACCCTGGGAGACCTGGAATACAGGTGTGATCCGGCGGACTGTTTTGCGGTGCTGGACTGGGGCCGGGGCGTCTGGACCTATGACAATACCTGGTACTGGGGATCCGCGTCCGGACTGGTGGACGGCGTTCCTTTCGGGTTCAATGTAGGCTACGGATTCGGGGACACATCCGCGGCCAGCGAGAACGTACTGGTATATGAAAGAAAGATCCATAAACTGGAGCAGGTAAAATTTGAAATTCCGGAAAAGGACGGGAAGGAAGATTACCTGTCCCCGTGGAATTTTACGAGCAGCGACGGGCGGTTTGAGCTGAAGTTTGAACCGATCATGGATCGCTGCGCCAAAACAGATCTGCTGATTATCTGCTCGGACCAGCATCAGGTGTTCGGCCGTTTTTCCGGCACGGTGATCCTGGATGACGGACGGAAGCTGCAGATTGATCATCTGACCGGATTTGCGGAGAAGGTCAGGAATAAATGGTAAGGATTTGAAGGAGGCCCCCAATGCTGAGCCTGGAGAGAGCTACGGAACTGAACGCAACCATGGTGACGGATGAGCACCTGATCATTCACGCGAAGAATGTCTGTTATGCCATGGGGGCAATGGCGGATTATTTCGGAGAAAACCGGGAGCACTGGCAGGCAGTCGGAATGCTGCATGACTATGACTATGAGAAGTACCCGGAGGAGCACCTGCAGCATACGCAGGAACCGCTGCTGGCGGCGGGGGTTCCGGAGGAGGATGTGCGGGCGATCATGAGCCACGGCTGGGGAATCTGCACGGACGTGAAGCCGGAAAGCAATATGGAAAAGAGCCTCTTCACAGTGGATGAACTGACGGGGATCATCCAGGCCTGTGCCCGGATGCGGCCGCAGGGTATCCGGGACCTGGAGATCAAAAGCTTCATGAAAAAATATAAAGATAAAAAGTTTGCGGCCAAATGTGACCGGGAGCTGATCCAGAAGGGCTGCGACCTGCTGGGAATGGAAGTCCGGGAAGTGGCGGAAATCTGCATTGAGGGCATGCGGCCCCACGCGGCGGAGATTGGCCTGGAAGGAACCGGGGAACAATAAGAATGTATATCAAAAAAGCCTGTTCGTGATGAACAGGCTTTTTGTGATATCGGGAAGATCAATAGTTTTCAGCGGCAATTTCAAAGTAGCTCTGGGGATGATTGCAGACGGGGCAGACGTCGGGAGCCTTGGTGCCCACCACGATGTGGCCGCAGTTGCGGCATTCCCAGATCTTGACTTCGCTCTTTTCAAAGACCTGCTGCATTTCAATGTTCTTCAGCAGGGCGCGGTACCGTTCCTCATGATGCTTTTCGATGGCGGCAACACCGCGGAACTTCGCGGCCAGTTCGGTGAAGCCTTCTTCTTCAGCGGTTTTGGCGAAGGACTCATACATATCGGTCCACTCGTAGTTTTCGCCGTCGGCGGCAGCCGCCAGGTTATCGGTTGTGGAGCCGATCCCTTTGAGTTCCTTGAACCACATCTTGGCATGCTCTTTTTCGTTCTCAGCCGTCTTCAGGAAAAGCGCGGAGATTTGCTCATAGCCTTCCTTCTTGGCAACGGAAGCAAAATAGGTGTACTTGTTCCGGGCCTGGGATTCGCCTGCGAAAGCGGCTTCCAGGTTCTTTTCGGTCTGGGTTCCGGCATAGGGATTGGACATGACATTTTCCTCCTTTATTGAATATAGTTGATGGGATTTATTGTTCGTTATCATTGCGGATGGTGTAAAGCTTCAGGAAACCGCAGAGGGAGCTGACCTGTTTGCTGAGACTGCGGGGCAGAATCACAACATACAGCGCCTGGTCTGTGGTGGTGTGAAGCCGGATATACTGATCATTTTCCATCCGGACAGAGGTGTTTCCGAAGAAGGTCGGCCCGGCATAGGGCATGAAATGGAAACCATCCTCCAGCATATTCAGGGTGTCCGCCGGCCAGATGCTCTGCAGGGCGATATCTTCCCCTTCAGGGGTCTGCCAGTTCGTTATGACCACCCGGCCGTATCCTCCCGGAACCGGCGTGTCGGCACAGGTGGCGCCGACAAAGGTCATGCCGGAGGAGTTCTGAAAGCACATCATCGGCGCGGGAAAGTCCAGCTGTACCAGGTCGCTTTCGTTATCAATCCGGAGCGCGGTACCTGTTTCCGCGGCAGGCTTCACGTCAGGGGAGATGTTTTTATCCTCCTGGGGTTTGGCCAGGATCAGGGAGACGGCGAGCATCACCAGCAGGGCGACGGAAAACAGGATTTCCACAATCCGGAGGAGATACTTGCGTATTTTCTTTCCGTCAGCCAAGATGCCACCCCTTCCTTTTCCTGATTCAGGCAGCGGTTTCTGTTCCGCTGGAAACTATTATATATGGGGCGGAAGAACACTGTCAAATTGTGCGGAACCGTCCGGACCGGTTTGTCCGGGAGTCCCGGACGGCAGGTTTTCAGGCCCCGGATTCGTTATTTATAAAGAAAGGAAACTGTGCCTGTAAAGGCCGGAAACCGCGGCGCGGGGCGGGCTGACTTGCCCCGGAATCCAAAAGGATGTAAAATAATAGTTCACGGAGGGTAAGGATATGAAATCTAATCGCCTGATTCGCCTGGCAATCTGCCTGATTGCGGCGATGCTGCTTTTCATCCCTGTCTGTCCGGCAGAAGAAGCGTTTCATATTGAAGACGCAGGACTGGACATGACGGAAACGCTCAGCGTTCACTATCCCGTGCTGTCCGGCCCGGGAGATGAAGCGCTGCTTGAACAGATTAATACGATGATCCGGGAAGACTGCCATATCGGGGATTACCTTGCCCGTACGGCGCAGCTGATCGCCGGCGGAAGCCTGCAGGTCAGCTGGCAGGGCGGGATCATGGGCGATGTGTTCAGCTGTGCGGTGTCAGCTGTCGGCGCTGTGGAAAACTCCCGTTCCACGCATGTATGGAACGCCTGCACCGCAGACCTGCGGGACGGCCGCAGGATTACCCTTTCGGAACTGTTCACGGATGAGGAAGCCGGCCGTGAGCAGATCCGTACCTATCTGGAAGACGAGGTTCTGCCGGAGCTCAGCGCCCATCTGCAGAACAGTGAACTGGAGCCCCTGCCGGAGACTTTTTTACTGGAGCCTTCCGGCCTGACGCTCCTGTATCCGGTGAGCCAGCTGAGCACCCTGGGAGACCGGGCTGGCGATATCCGGATCGGATGGCATGTGCTGAAGGACGTGCTGAACCTGGCCGAGGACAGCATTCCGGACCGGATCGGCGTGAAACAGATGATCACCCTGACCGCTGAAAGCGCGGAACAGCTGCTGGCCGCATCCGCGGAAGGATCCCTGACCGGTATTCCGGTGAAGCTGGGGGACAGCGTGCAGGAGATGACCGACCGGTATCACCTGCTGACGGATCCGGACGGCTTTGAGGGCGGACGCCTGTTCGCGCTGGAGGGCGGATGTTTCCGGGGTGTTTACCTGATGACGGATGACCTGACCCGCGGCTGGGAAAACAGCAAGGTGGAAGGCATCCGGATGGATCAGGGCTGTCTCTGGGGACTGTGCGTGAATGAGACCATGCGGGAGGACTGGATCTCCGTGCTCGGTGAACCGGACGGTTCAGCGGCCATTGATGAAGAAAAGGCGGAGGCCAACCGGCTGGTGCCGGGGACCTGCGATTACTACAGCTGCGGGGAATATCAGCTGCGGCTGTACAGTGATGATACCGGATGCCTGATCTGTATTGTACTGACGGCATAACGGAGCAAAGAGAAAGGAACAGAAGGAAAGAATGGCTCAGAAAGGGAGCGGAAAAAGAAGACAGGCCCCCGCGTATTCCGCGGATGCGATGGCCATCCGGTATATGGCCGGACTGGTTCTGATTGCGCTGGGCGTCCTGATCTTTATGGCGGTGGTCATGCGGCTGCCGGGAAATATCTTTGAGGGTCTGCGGATTATCTGCTTCGGCCTGTGCGGGATTATGGCCTATGTGCTGCCTGTACTGCCGGTGTGGGCCGGCGTACTGGTGATCTGGTCCACCCAGCGCCGCGCGCCTGTGCGGCCGTGGCTGTTTGCGCTGCTGGCCTTCTTTGGTTTGTGCGCTTTCCTGATGATAACCGGAGCCATGGAGCACCTGAGGAACACCTACGGCAGCAGCTGGGGCGACGTGATCAATGGTGCTTATATAGAAAGCTCCAAAATGGTGAACCCGAACGGCGGCGGCGCCGTGGGAACCATCCTGGCCTGGCCGCTGTGGAATTATCTGGGACCTGTGCTGGGCACGATGATTATCTTTGTGCTGACCGTGTTCTGCGTCCTGCTGGCGGTGAACCTGACCCCTTCCCGGATCCGGGATCTCTTTACGGGCCAGGCCGGCGCCCGCCGGCAGCAGCAGAAGCTGGAACGGGAACGTATGGAACAGCAGCAGCTGGCATGGCAGCAGCAACAGGCCCTCTGGCAGCAGCAACAGCAGCAGATCCTGGAACAGCAGTACCAGATGCAGCAGCAACAGCAGATGCCCATGCAGCCTGCACAGCAGCCCTATATGCCGGGGCAGGAGATGCAGCCGCCTGTGCAGCAGAAGCCTGTATCCGGTGACGGCGGCGTCCGCGACTGGCAGGAGCAGGCCGCGGCGGGCCAGCTGGTTTCCGCGGCAACCGGACACCAGAGCAGTATTTTCGGCAAAAAGAACCAGGCAAAACCGGCCTCCCAGGAGAAATCCTTTGCCAGCCGGATTTTCGGCCGGAATAAAAAGGAAGAGTATGACGGCCTGAGCGACGGATCCACCCTGGCCGATGCCGGAACGGCAGCCCGCAGGCCGGCAGGAAGACCTGCGCGCCGGACGGCAACGGGAGCGGAGATCGGCGAGCCCCAGACCCACTGGCGGCAGGATACGGCGGAGATCCCGCTGGAGATCGACAACGGCCGCAAACGCCGGCCGCAGCCTGTACAGCAGACGATGGCGGACATTCCGGAGGAACCGGCACCTGTCCGTCCGGAACCGGCCCGCGGAAGGCAGCCGGTCCGGGAGCAGGAGCCGGCAGTGGAAACCCCGCCCGTCCGGGACGACTCGCGGTACCGCCGTCCCGCGGAACCGGAGCAGAAGAAGCCCGAAGTGCAGCCGGCCCGGCCGGCCGTGCCTGTGGTACAGCAGACCATCGGGGAAGCAGCCTATCAGGCTCCGATCAAGGTGCCTGTGAAAAAGAAGGCGGAGGAAGAGGAAGAAGGCATATGGATGCCGACGCCCTACAACTATCCGCCGATTACAGACCTGGCCAGGCCGCAGCAGGGGGTCGAGGATACCCGCGAAGAGGATATCACGCGTTCCCGCAAGCTGGAAGAAACCCTGGCAAGCTTCCGGGTACCGGCCCGGGTGGTGCACGTGACCCACGGCCCCGCCATTTCCCGTTTCGAGCTGGAACTGGAAGCGGGTACCAAGGTCAACAAGGTATCGGAGCTGGAAAAGGATATTGCCTACGGTATGTCCGCCACCTCTGTGCGTATTGAGGCGCCGATTCCGGGCAAGCGCCTGGTCGGCGTGGAAGTACCGAACCGTAAGGTGACTACCGTTACCCTGCGGGAAGTCATGGAGAGTGAGCCGATGCAGAACGCCCGGTCGATCCTGACTGTGGCGCTGGGCAAGGATATCGCCGGAACGCCCATTGTGTGCGATCTGGCGAAGATGCCGCATATGCTGATTGCCGGCCAGACCGGCAGCGGTAAATCCGTGTGTATCAACGCGATTATCAACAGCCTGCTGTACCGGGCCAGCCCTGACGAGGTGAAGCTGATCCTGGTCGACCCGAAGGTGGTTGAACTGCAGTGCTATAACGGGATTCCGCACCTGCTGATTCCTGTGGTGAACGATCCGCGCAAGGCGGCGGCCGCACTGGCCTGGGCCGTGGCGGAAATGATGGAACGGTACGACAAGTTCGCCGAAAAGAAGGTCCGGAACCTGGAAGGCTACAACCAGCTGGTGGAAAAGACGGGCGAAAAACCCATGGCCCGGATCGTCATCATCATTGACGAGCTGGCGGACCTGATGATGGTCTGCAAAAAGGACGTGGAAGAATATATCTGCCGCCTGACGCAGCTGGCGCGCGCGGCGGGCATTCACCTGATTGTTGCGACGCAGCGTCCCTCGGTGGACGTCATTACCGGCCTGATCAAGGCCAATATTCCGAGCCGTATCGCGTTCAAAACCGCGAGCTCTGTGGACAGCCGTACCATCCTGGACCGGAATGGTTCGGAACAGCTGCTGGGCTGGGGCGATATGCTGTATGCGCCCACCGGCTCCTTTGCGCCTACCCGTGTGCAGGGCTGCTTCCTGAGTGATGAGGAAGTCAACCGGATCGCGAAACATGTGAAGGAAGCGAATCCCAGCACCTATGATCCGGATATCCTGGAGAAGCTGGATGAAATCGCCAACGGCGGAGAAACCGGCAACGCGGATATCATCATCAACAGCTCCGATATGAGCGGCGGAGACGGCGGCCTGTTCGAGCAGGCGGTGGAATTCGCCATCCAGGACGGCCAGATTTCCACCAGCACGCTGCAGCGGCGGCTGAAGATCGGCTATGCCCGGGCGGGCCGGCTGACGGATGAGATGGAAGAGAGAGGCATTGTGGCCGCCAAGGACGGCAGCAAACCCCGGAAGTGCCTGATTACCCGGGAAGAATGGGAAGAAATGAAGAGAACAACGGAAGGAATGACGTAATCAATGGCGAACATGGTGGACTATCTGGCCTGGCGGGGAGATGTTCCGTTTGAAATCTCGCCATGGAACGAGATAGACGGCCTGCTGGTCGCTACCATCAGTTATCTGAATTTCCACGGAGGACGGGATCCCAAGGGATGGACCCTGGAGGAGATGTCCCGGATTGACCTGATCCAGGAGGGAAACACTTCCACTTTTGCAGGACGTAAGACGGTCTTTCAGGCCATGGCTTCCGGCGCCCGCTTCCGCGGATGCCGGCTGCACCATGCCATTGCCATGACGGATCCGGAGATCGGGATGCAGTTTTCCGCCATGTGCCTGGACCTGCCGGACGGCAGCATGTGCGTGGCGTTCCGGGGAACAGACAACACCGTCGTGGGCTGGCGCGAAGACTTTGACATGGCCTACACCACCCGGGTGCCTGCCCAGGAGGCGGCAATCCTGTATCTTCGGCGGGCCGCGGCATTATCCAAAGCACCGCTGCGGCTGGTGGGGCACAGCAAGGGCGGCAACCTGGCGGTTTACGCCGCGGCCTTCGCCTCCAAACGGGTGCAGGACCGGATTGAGAGCATCATAAGCTATGACGGTCCCGGCATGAACCGGGAGACCTCCCAGTCGGAAGGATACCTGAGGATTAAGGACAAGATCCGTTCCTTTATTCCCCAGACCAGCATCATCGGCCTGCTGATGGATTTCTATGAGCCTTATACGGTAGTGCGTTCCACCGCTAGCGGCATCAGCCAGCACGATCCCATGACCTGGAAAATTTACGGTCCGCAGTTTGAAACCCTTTCCTCGGTGGACCAGACAGCGATTGTGGTACGGGATACCCTGCATGAGTGGCTGCAGAACAGCACCCCGGAACAGCGGGCGGACTTTGTGGACGCGCTGTTCGGCATGGTGGAGACCACCAAGGTGACCCGGATGAGCGAGCTGACCGGGGAAAAACTCCGGACGATGATGACCATGGTGGGCAACCGGAAGGAAGTGGATCCGGAAACCCGGCGCGTATTTACCCGGCTTATGGCCCAGGCAGTTTCGCTGGGCTTCGGCAATGTGATTGACTGGGTCCGAGGGCGGAGGGAGAACGACATCGAGGGCGGCTGGGAGACTATGTCAGCCGCGAAGCGCAGGGAAATGCTGGATGCCGCGCTGAACGAACCCGAGCCTGCGGAGGAAGCAAAAGAAGATCAATCCCGGGAACAAAAAGACCCTTGACAAGGATCGTTCCGTATGATAAAAGATATACCGGTACCGATCTTTAAGACGATACAGAGATATCGGCAAGATTGGATTGGCGCGTATGCCGCTGTGCGGCAGACGCTGTATGCATGCGATCCGAACTCTGCCGATTCTCCGGCAGAGTTTTTTTGTAAGGAGGGTTGCATGATGACGGTCAGACTGGAAATGAACCGGATTCCGTCCCAGGCGGCCCAGGGCTCCCTTGTCAGCAAAAAGGATAATGTCTTTACTTTTCCCGGCTTCTGTGATGTGCACGTTCACTTCAGGGAGCCGGGTTTTTCTTATAAGGAAACCATGCTGACCGGAAGCCGTTCGGCGGCCCGGGGCGGCTACACCGCCGTCTGCGCGATGCCGAACCTGAATCCGGTGCCGGACAGCCTGGCCCACTTAAAGGAAGAAGAGGATCTGATCCGGGCAGCCGGCGGCCTCGTGGACATTTATCCCTACGCGGCGCTGACCGTCGGGGAGAAGGGAATGGAAGCCGCTGCGCTGGAAGAGCTGGCCCCCCGGGTGATCGCCTTTTCGGACGACGGCAAGGGCGTGCAGTCCGAAAGCATGATGCGCTCCCTGATGGAGCGGTGCAGAAAACTGGGAAAAGTGCTGGCGGCCCACTGTGAGGATGAGGCGCTGGTCCGGGGCGGATATATCCACGACGGCGTTTATGCCGCGGCCCACGGGCACAGGGGAATCTGCTCCGAGAGCGAATGGGGCCCCATCGCCCGGGACCTGAAGCTGGCAAAGGAAACCGGATGCGCCTACCATGTGTGCCACATCAGCTGCAGGGAAAGCGCGGAACTGATCCGGCAGGCCAAAAAGGACGGCGTGAATGTGACCTGTGAAACCGGACCGCATTACCTGCTGCTGGATGAGAACGACCTGCAGGAGGACGGACGTTTCCGGATGAATCCGCCCCTGCGGGCGAAGGAAGACCGGGAAGCGCTGCTGGAGGCGCTGCTGGACGGAACGATCGACATGATCGCCACGGACCATGCGCCGCACAGCGCGGAAGAAAAGAGCCGGGGACTGGCAGGCAGCGCCTTTGGCGTGGTCGGGCTGGAATGTGCGTTCCCGGTATTGTATACCGGACTGGTGAAAACCGGGATCCTGCCGCTGGAAAGGCTGATCAGCCTGATGGCGGTGGCCCCGCGGGAGCGGTTCGGAATCCCGCTGCGGGAGGACGACCTGTGCGAGTGGGACCTGGACGCGGCATACACCATTGATCCGGCGGAGTTTGAGAGCATGGGGAAAGCCACTCCCTTTGCGGGACAAAGCGTTTACGGACGGTGCCTGAAAACCGTGCATGCGGGCAGGACAGTCTTTGGCAAGTAAGAAAAAAGAAGGGAAGAAAAGAACATGGCGAAGCGGACAGACATCAAAAAGGTACTGATCATCGGCAGCGGCCCCATTGTGATCGGCCAGGCGGCGGAGTTTGACTACGCCGGTACCCAGGCGTGCCTTGCACTGAAAGAGGAAGGGTACGAGGTGGTGCTGTGCAACTCCAACCCGGCGACCATCATGACGGACACCTCCATCGCGGATAAGGTGTACATGGAGCCCCTGACGCTGGAATATATCGCGAAGATCCTGCGGTATGAACGTCCGGACGCCATCGTGCCCGGTATCGGCGGCCAGACCGGCCTGAACCTGGCGGTGCAGCTGGAGCGCAAGGGCGTGCTGAAGGAGTGCGGCGTGGAACTGCTGGGCACCAGCAGCCGGAGCATCGAGCGGGCGGAGGACCGGGAGCTCTTCAAGGAGATGTGCGAGTCCATCGGCGAGCCGGTCATCCCCAGCGAG
>JAEEGK010027261.1_pt1 | contig 11552 bp, 8 predicted proteins | sample 8958771 | NCBI WGS metagenome assembly JAEEGK01 (sample SAMN16246547, study PRJNA631951) | gut metagenome | biome: gut microbiome; feature: rumen; material: SC-attached | host: Bos | place: Iran: Karaj | collected 2018-10 | reverse complement strand
TGGGGAAGGCCATGGTGACGATGCCCATGACGGTGCCCTTCCGGCGGGGGAACCAGTTGCCGATCAGCAGGGTGACGAAGAAGCAGCCCCAGAGCTGGGTGGTGATCAGCGTCAGCACGAAGAACACGCACCAGAGGCCGCTCTTGGTGGGCGGGATGACGCAGAGGACGGCACAGACGATCAGCGCGAGGAAGCCGATGTACATGCCGACCCGCTTGACGCTCTTCATTTTGCCGATGCGGGGGGAGATGACGAAGTAGGTGATGACGTAGCCAAGCAGGGAGCCGATCAGGTTCATGAAGGTCAGCCGCTGGGTGCCTCCGTAGAAGCTGCTGAGGATGTTCTGCGGAAAGTTGGTGAACGCGGTGTAGCCGGCGTAGGCCAGGATCTGATAGATCATCAGAACGGAGCCGCGTCCGCCGAAGCCGAGACGTTGCTGCTTTTCCATGTACACTTCTCCTTTTTGTTTTTTCACTCATTCAGCATCGGAGCACAGAACGGGACCGCGGCGCTCTCCGGTCTCCCCTCATCCGCCGGAGGAAACGGCTTTCTGCCGTCGGCTCTGTGCCGCCGCCCGGGTCCTGCCCCGCATGCCACCCATAATGTGATTATTATATAAAAAGCGTTATTTGTCAACGGTAATCTTCCACTATTTGTCTTAAAAATCCGTTCATTCTTCTCATTCCGACGCTCTGTGCGCCTTTGTGTTCCTTTCCCGGCCGGGGACACGGGTCAGGCTGGCTTTCCGCTCCCGATCGTGATATAATTACATGAACCGCCGCCGGAACGAGCGGCGGCGAAGGGGGGGTCTGCGAAATGGAAAAGGCTGCGCTCCGAAGGGCGATCCTGGACGCCTTCGACGAAGAGGAATGGGCCTTTCTGGAGAACGGAGGAAAGGAGATCCCCGTCAGCGATTTCAACCGGGCGCTGCTGCTCCGGCTGCGGGACGAGGACCGATCCTTTGCCGGGGACGCGGACGAGGCGCTCGCCGCCGCTATGCGGGAGCGGCTCACAGCTTATCTTGCCCGGGTGTGGGCCGACGCGCCGAAGGCGCACAAATACGTGATCCAGTCCTGCCTGGCCCTGGCCTTTCTCTACGAGCTGCCTCTGCATCCCCCGGAGACCGTGCATGCCCGCACGGTGGTGGAAAACGGGAAGACGCGGCGCTTCTGCCCCATGCGGGAGGAAGGGGCGGACAGCGTCTGCCGCTTCTGCCCGGCGGAGCCCATGGCCGCGCTGGAAGCCCGGTGGGCGGAGCGCCTGGCGGCCGCGGAGGCGGCCTGGGGCGGGACCTCTGCGCATATGCAGAAGGAAGCCTACCTCGCGGGCTTCCAGGAGGCCGGGGTAATCCCCGCCGCCGATCTTCGCTTCCATGAAGAGGTGCGGCGCATCTGCGAGGAGAACCGCTGCCGCAGCTACGGCACGACCTGGGCCTGCCCGCCCGCCGTGGGCACGCCGGAGGAATGCAGGGCGCGGGTGCTGGGCTTTGAGCGCCTCCTGCTCTTTTCCAAGGCGTACCCGCTGTCGGACAGTATGGATTTCGAGGGCGTCCGGGACGCCATGGCGGATTTCAAGACCTGCTCCCGGGAGCTGGGGCGGCGTCTGCGCTCCCTGCCGGGCAGACGGCTGATCCTCTCCAACGAGGGCTGCGGCCGCTGCCGGACCTGCACCTGGCCGGAGGCCCCCTGTCGCTTCCCGGAGGACCTGCAGCCCGCCATCGAGGGCTTCGGCTTCCTGGTCTCCGAGCTGGCGGCCCAGGCAGGCATCCCCTATCTCAGCAGCGGCAGCTCCGTCAACTTCTTCGGCGCCGTTCTGTATGACGAGGCCGCTTATCCGGCAGATTGATCTGCCCCGACACCGCCCAGGCGGCAAAAGACAACCGCCTTTGCTTCACGGCAAAAGCGGCTGAACTCGTCTCGTTCATGCGCATACCGGGCGGCGCCGGTATGCGCGGCAACCATTCATTTTCGGTATTCATTCGGAAAACCCAGCCGGACGAATGAATTCAGATTAAACGAAAAACCTGCCGCGGCAACGGCAGGTTTTTCATTCCGGAACCCTGCTGTGGCAATAACAGAATCGCATAGGGGTGTGCATTTTCCGGGCTATCGTCAAAAGACGCCGGGGAGGGTTTTATGAACTGCTCCCCGGCGTTTGCGTTTTTTCTTACGGTTCCATCGTCAGCGTGGCGATCTCGCTCGTGACGCAGCGGCCGTATTTGTCGGTGACGACGCACTTGACCTGGCGGCCCGACTTGCTCGGATACATCTTCACGGAATACGTGTCGCCCGTGAGACTGCTCTTGCTCCAGGAAGCGCTTTCGTTGGCGCGGAGGTACCACTGATAGGTCAGCTCCACGCCCTCGGCGACCACAGTGGCGCTGGCGAGCTCGCCCCTTGCCACAGCAACGCTTGCAGGCTGCGTGACGATCTCCGGCGCGGCGCAGTCCTCCGGAATCACCACGTTCAGCGTGAAGACCTCGCTCTCCGTCTTCCCGCCGTAGGCGTCGGTAACGACGCACTTGACCTGCCGCCCGGACTTGGCCGGGACCATCATGACAGAATAGGTGTCACCCGTGTAGCTGCTTCGGCTCCACTTCTCCCTTCCGGGATTCAAGAGATACCACTGATACTTCAGACCCTCGGCGGTGCCGTCGGGTCCTGCGGCGTCGATCGTGACGAAGGCGAGTTCACCCTCGTCCACATCCGTATTCACGCTGTCCGCCCGGACGCTGACCGCAGGGGCTTCGTAGCCCCCGGGCCGGTCGAAGCCGATGACGCGTTCTTCGCTCACGGCGGAGCTGCCCCAGGCGTCGGTGACCACGCACCAGACCGTGCGCCCGTCGCGGCTGCATTTCATCTCAACGGAATAGGTATCGCTCCGGATGCTGCTCTTGCTCTGCTTCTCCGAGCCCTTGTCGATGAAATACCACTGATACGTCAGCTCGCCGTATCCCGTGGCCTCCGCGGTGACGGAGGCGGTGCCGCCCAGAGCGACGAGGCTGTCGTCGGAGATCATGACGCTCGGCTCGAAGTAATCCTCCGGATACGCCGCGTTCAAAACCGCCTCGCGGGTGGTGGCGGTGTTGCCGTCCTTATCTGTGATGACGCACCAGACGGTCCGGCCTGACTTACCATTCACCATTGTGACAGAATACGTATCGCCCTTCAGGCCGCTCTTGAACTCCCGGCCGTTTGCGTCTCTCCCGTACCACTGATACGTGAGCCCCTCGCCCTCTGCCGCGACGGTGGTGCTGGCGGTCTCGCCCGGCAGGACGGCGACGTCCGCGGGCTGCCGGGTGATGGTGATGGGGCCGGTCTGGGCGGTTGAAAAGATAAAGGTCACGCTGTTATAGCGGAACAAGCCGATGCTGTCAAGGCTGACAGTCACGTTTTCGGTGATCGCGTCCGCCCCGGCAAGACGCTGCGCGGTGTTTTCGAGAAGGTCGATCAGCACGTCAGCCGCGCCGTCTCCGTTCAGATCCATGGTGCAGGCGTCAAAGTCAAACAGCTCCGAGCCGGAAAGGAGGTCAGCCACGTTCTCGGGCAGCGTGACGGGCGTATCGTCCGCCAGCGTGACGGCACAGTCCTCCTGCTCCGCCAGCACGGCATTCACCGTCACGGCCTCGGCGGGCATCGTGAACGACCCGTCGCCCAGCTCGTCCACCTCGACGGTCACCTGCGCGGATTCATAAGCGCCGGTGAACCAGTACCCATCGGGGAAGAGATCGGTATCGACGCTGACGGTCACGCGCCGCCCCGCGATGGAGCTCGTGATCGGGTCGATGCTGTCCTCCTGGAAGAAGCAGACATAGCTGCCGGAGAGTCCGTAGCCCAGCCGGAACACGGCCGCGACGCTCACGTCCGAGGCGGGCATATCGAAGGACGGCGTGTAGACCATCCGCCCGTCGGCTTCCGTGGGCGTGACGTCGGCCAGCTCGGCGCCGTCCGCAGTCTCCGTGATCTCGGTCTCTTCGCCGTTTTCATCGGTGACGACGAGCTTCGCGGGCCGCCAGCCGGCCTCGTAAGCCTCGGTGCTGATCGAAAACACCGTGTCGACCCGCTGTCCCTCAGGCGCAGTTTCGGGCACGCTGTCCCATGCGGCAAAGTCCTGCGCCATAGCCTGGGCGGTGATGCCGTACACCCGCCCCCACTGGGCGGTTACGGTTCCGCTGCCGGTCACGGGCCATCTGCCGGTGCCGTAGTTGAAATCCTTTCCCTCCAGGCGCCAGCCGGCGAAGACATAGCCTTCGGGCGCGGTATAGAAGCACGGCGGATACATGAACCAGACCACCGTTCCGTCGATGCCCTCGGCTTCATAGAACTGCCAGTCCGCCGCCTCCTCGGCCGTGTCGGCCCACACGCCCTCGTCCGCGCTGGTGACGACTGCGGTATCGCCGGGCACCGCCGCGCCGCCGGCCATGCCGGGCTCGAAGGTCAGGGTATAGGCGGGCTCAAAATGCGCCGTCAGCGCGCCGTCCGCCCAGGGAGTGAGGGTATAGACCGCGTCGGTACCGACCTCCTCGCCGTTTTCCGTCCAGTTCACAAAGACGTAGCCCCTGTTCGACGCCGCCATCAGGGTGACGGGCTTGCCCGCCTCCTGTGTGCCCGCGCCCGTGATGGTCCCGCCCGCAGCCGGGTCAGCCTCCGCGGTGATCTCGACGGGAACGCCCGTCGCCGTATAAACCGCCCTGTAGATCGCTTCTCCCGTTACCATGCCGACACGCGGAGACCAGCCGGCAAAGCTGTAGGTAAAGTACTCGTCAGAATCCTTGGTCGGGGTCTCGCCGGTATATTCCGGCTTCGTGCCGTAGGCCGCCTTGACGGTCTGCAGCAGGGTCCCGTCTTCGTCCAGGAACCAGACCTTATACTTGTTCACCGTCTGCGTATACGTCGCCGTATAGGTCGCCGGTCCCGTGACGCGGCCGACGGCAGGGCTCCATCCGCTGAAGCTGTAGCTGTACCGCGCTGTGCTGTCCTTGCGCGGGGACAGGGGCTCGGCCGGCATATCGCCGTAGGCGAGGGTCGAGCTCTTCAGCTCGGTGCCGTCTTCATCCAGGAACGTGACCGTGTACTCCTTCGGCGTCGCCGTATAGGTCGCTATGTACGTCGTGTCGGCTTCAGCGGGCCCGACCTCCGGCGTCCAGCCGGCGAAGGCGTAGGTATAGCCCTCGTCTTCGTCCAGCGTCGGCGTCTCACCGGTGTATTCCGGCGTGACGCCCTGGCTCACCTCGCCGCTCTGCAGCTCTTCCCCGTCCGCGTTCAGGAAGCAGTAGGTAAAGGTCTGACCCTGGAGGACGATGGGCTCCAGCCGGGCTGAGACGCGCACGTCATGGCCGGGCATGGTGAACACCGCCCATTTATTGTCGTCGTCGTGGGCGTCGAACGTCAGCTCCTCGTCGTCGACCTCAAGCACTTCAGCCTCAAGCGCGCCGCCGAAGCCGTATCCCGCGGGGATCGCGTCTTCATCGAGAAAGACCTGAACGGTCTGTCCCTCGCAGGCCATGCCGATGGGGAAGGTGTCGGTATCATAAAAGCGGACACAATCGCCCTCCAGCCTGTAATATTCCCGGTCGTCCTTGACCTGAACGGTCAGGGCGATGCCGTTCTCATCGCCCGTGTATTCAACCACCGCACCGTCGGTATGATAATAGGCCCTGTAATGGAGAGTGCCTGTATAGGTCCCCTCCTCGGCGGCGTAGTAGTCATCCGGATCGATCCAGATGGGTATGTTGAATTCGTCGCTCTCCGAGGTCAGCACGTCGCTGGACCCACTCATTCCCACCTGTGTGTGTGCGGAGGAATCCACACGGAAGGGAAGCTCGTCCCCCCGGTCGTTCTTCAGCGTTCCGCCCTCCCATTCAAAGCGGATGCCCTCTGCCCATCCGTAGCTCCCCTTGCCATCAAACAAGGGAGTGTTGCCGAGATAAAGCGTGTCAAAGCGAACGGGGATATCCGTATACTCCGGAGCGGTCACCGTCCAGGCTTTCGTGGCCAGCGAATACCCTGAAACGATCAGCGTAGGACCGCTTAACACGACACCCGCTATTTGCTTGCCATCATTGTCTTCATATAGAATAGATGTAACAGGGTATATATCTCCTGCTCTGTAGATGCCGGGTGCGATATTAGAAAATTGATACGGGTCAATGGAGACCCCTACGTCGGTGCTTGGATTATCTTCATCTAATTGGTCAGAAATGCACCAATTCAAAACATTTTTAACCCACGGGATAGCGATATCCCTATAGTCATTGAAACTGAGGTCGAAGACTTTTATGACCTTGTCACGATCCATCCTATACCACACGGTGGTCGGATAGATATAGCTGTCACCGGATAGTTCTTTTCCGAGAGTATCCTCATTCAGTCTCAGGGTGATCGTGCCTGTTCCGTTGCCGTGGTACACCAGGGGCTCGACGGTTACTTTGTACGTCGCGTCGGGAATGGAATCGTCCGGCTTCCATTTCGCGGTAAAGACTGTCTCCTTCGAGGTCAGCGTGTTCTCGCCGAACTGGTTGTCGTCGGTCCCTTCCCAGCCGTCAAAAACGTATCCGGTGGGCGCGGTGAAGGAGTCCGGGCAGGAGTCCTGATGCAGCATGAAGCCCGGACTGCCATAAGCGTCCGGATTGCCAAAATCTTCCAGGCTGCCAAACTCGTTCAGATAGAAATCGTATTCCAGGGCTTCCATCCGCGGAACGCCGTACGACGATTCATAGACGATCGGGGAACCGCTGCCTTTGCCGGGAGAAAGGATGACGCGGTACGTATCGTCGAAGTTGCTTTTATGCTTGATCACCGCCGAAACGTACACGTCCGAGTAGGGCATACGGAAGCTTAAGCCGTCGGTAGGGATCACGTTGCCGCAGGCGTCCTTCACGATCAGGTAGTCCAGACAGAATACGTCGGGATGTGCGGAAAGGGGATCGTAACCGTCCGCAATCCAGTCAAGCGTGACGCGCTCTCCGCCCACTGGGCCGTCGATCACGCCGCCGTTTCCGTGGTAGAAGATGTCGTAGGAGGCGGACATGCGGCCGCCCTCCACGTCGAAAAAGATCTTATATCCCGTTACTTTTCTGATGATCGCACGGACCGTCACGTCCGTGGGGGGCATCACGAAGGAGTCGTCCTCCACAGGTACGGGGTTGCCGAAGCTGTCCGTCACGAGCACGTCCATCGTATAAAGCTGTAAGGGATTAAAGGATGGAAGGCCTATGTCTCCCGTCACCCAATCCATATAGATCGTCTCTCCCGCACGGGAACTGCTCACAGATTCACTGGACGAGGTGTGGAAATTAAGGGAGCCCCCTGTCACTGCTTTCGAGATCTGGTATTCCTTGTTTGCCCCGCGCGGTCTGAACACCGCGGATACTCTCACGACATCGTCGGGCATCGTGAAGGTGAAGCTGCATTCTGTCTCTTCCCCGGTGTAAGCGGTTCGGAGCAGCTCGCTGCCGCTGCCGTCTGTCACGAGCAGATACGCCAGCTCATTTCCTTCGGTCATCTGCACGTTCAGGAGGATCTCCTCGCCCGCAGCGCCTTTCTCGGCAGGAACATAAAGAATTTGGCCCGGAGCGGGGAAGTGATTCGGATCGGGGTCTTTCTTTACAGCAGCAACGCTTCCCTCGCCAACCGTTTCCACGAAGACAGCGTGCTCCGTGATCTCATCCGTTCCGTAGTTTACCCATACGCTCACGTCCGACTCGGGCATGATGAAGCTGAACCCTCCATACTGGAGAGGCACCTCGTTCCCGTCGGCGTCCTTCACAAGGATGGATTCCATGTGGTATTCATGCTCCGGCGGAACCGTGGGATCCAGATTCATGGCACGCTGTGCGCCCTCCTCGATCACAACCCACTCTCCGCCGCAAAGATAGGAATGCAGTTCCCCAGCGGCGGGATAGTAGGCGTAAGCCAGCGTATGTTCTGCATAAACGGTGATGTGGTATCGCCCTTCAATGGTCGGCAAGCCGTCTGCGGTTGCCATCGCCGAGACCGGCAGCAGGCTCAGGCACAGCACCGCCGCCAGGATCAGAGAAATGATGCGCTTTTTCATTGTTTTTCCTCCTTCTTTTCCCCTTTCGGGGGCGTTTTATTGGCATTTTTCCTTTTTACGCAAAGCAGCGTCACCGCGACGCCCAGCAGGAACGCGACCACCGCCGCGAGCACGACGCCCCCGGCCTCCGCCGAGAGCAGGAACGCGCCGTATACCGAGCCCTGCACAGCCGCGCCCGTCCCGCCCGGAAGGGCGACGATCACCAGAACGAGCGCGGCCAGGAGAACTCCGGCCGCGCCGGACAGCCGCCGACAGGCGCGGCGGCTGCGCTTTTCCGCGCCCCGCCGCAGCGCCAGGGAGACGAATTCGTCCCTTGTGTATTTCACGATTCATCACCTCCGATGGGATTGGACGAAGCTTTTCCCTCTGTCTCTTAGTTCCATTTTCCCGCATTTTTGACCACCCCTTTTTGCGATTTTTCAAAAATCCGCGATATGCACAAAAAGGAAACCGTTTTTTGTGCAAAAAACCGCTGTCCGATTCGGACAGCGGCTTTTTCACGGGGAAGCGGTTTATTCTCTCGGTAATTTGCGGCTGAACAGATACAGAAACGCGGCGGTGAGAAGAGGCAGGAAATAGCCGATCGCGGAGGATGCGCCGGGCCCGGAGACCAGGAGGTTATACAGCGCATGAAAGATCATCGCGAGACTCGCCCCGCCCACCACTGCGGGAAACGAGAATACCCGCAGACGCTTCGCCGCGATGAGCCAGAGGGCGAGGGCCAGCAGGCTCACCACGTGCATCACGCCCACGGCGAGACCGCGGATCATGACGTAGGTCAGGCTTTCGGCCCCGTAGGTCAGAAGATAGCAGCAGTTTTCCAGCGTGGCGAAGCCCGCGCCGATGGCCACGGCCAGCATGGTCAGCGTCCGGTCGTCCGGATCAAGCAGAACGAGGATCAGCAGCAGGGGCGTGAGCTTCATCAGCTCCTCCACCATGGGAGAGAGGAAGATCGACGTGTCCTCCGCGCCCATGCCGGTGACGTAATTGAGGTAACCGCCGATATAGGCAGCGATCAGGCACACAGCCATGCCCAGCAGGAACGCGCCGGTAAACCGCCGCACCTCGCCCTTCACGAATATCAGGACGAGCAGCAGCGGGATGGCGATGCACAGAAGGATGTTTTCCGCGTAGATCATGCCGCTGCCTCCTTCCGAAGCGCCAGCAGCATCAGCGGGAAGCACAGGCCGGAAAGGAACACGGCGGCCAGATACCAGCACCCGGCACTCATGTACATGGTGACGGTCACCCAGGCCAGCGCGGCGAAGGCCGGACTGACGGGCGCGTCCTTTTTCAGCGCGGACACGCCGCGGACCAGCAGATACGCGGCCCCGGCGAACAGAAGCCCATAGCAGAAGAGATCCAGCGGCCCCTTTGCGGCCTCCGGCATGAAAAACGTGGCCGTCTGCGCCGCGATGAGCACGAGACAGGCAAGCCCCGCGATGCGCCATTCCGCGGCGGAAAAGCTCCCGTCCCGCTTCATGTGCGCCGTCAGGCAGCAGAGGAAATAACCGAAGCACAGCCCCGTGAGGATATCCTGCACCCACTCGCCGGACCAGGCGATCCACAGGGCGGTGTTGCCGGCGGTGAACAGGGCCGCGCCGAGCATCTCCCATCGGGCGGACCTCTGCAGCGCCGGGCGGCCCGCGTTCAGCGACGCGCCCAGCAGCAGGAACAGCGCCCACTCGCAGACCTCGTTGGCCGCAAAGGGCATCCGTGTATCCGGGCGCAGAAGGCTGTAGACCAGCCAGTAGAGATCGCTCAGCAGAAAGCACGCTGCGGCAAAGGCAAAAAAGACCAGACGCAGAGAGCCCTTCCCCGCGGTCAGCAGGCGGATGGTTCCGAAGAGGACGCCCGCCAGCACGGCGATCTGAAACACCGTCACAAAGAGCTCCACATTCATTTTCGCTCCCGCTCCCGCTCCTTCTCCTTCAGTCGTTTCAGATGCAGGCAGAGCAGCGTCACACAGACGCCCAGGGCGAAAGCCAGAAGGACGACGATCACAAGACCAAGATACGGCCCCGTGAGCAGCAGGCTGCCGTATTCCCGCGCCGCTCTCACCGGACCCGCCGCCAGCCGGGGCAGGGACAGGGACACGGCGAGCAGAAGCACGAGGCAGACGCAGGCGGTCAGCGCGTCCGCGCCGATGTGTCTGCGCAGGCGGCGCTTCTCCATGACGGGCTCCGTCCGCCGCAGGATCTCCCGCAGGCGTTCGTCAGTACTGCGCATCGTGGATCCCCATCCCTTCCAGTTCTTTTTTCAGCGCTTCCCGGCTGCGGGAGGCCAGATGATAGACCTGCTTTTTGCTTTTGCCCATGACCCTGGCCGCCTCCTCGTGGGACATATCCTCAAAATACAGCAGGATCAGGACCTGCCGGTATTCCTGCCCGAGCTGCCGGAGCGCCTGATACAGCGTCCGGTCGCGCTCAGAGCGCAGAAGCTCCGCCTCGGGCGGCTCCGACGCCTCGTCCTCTGCGTCCTCATCCGTTGTGAGCGCAGGGCGCGCGTTCCGCAGCTGCTTCAGCGCCAGCTTTTTGCCGATGGAAAACAGCCAGGTTTTGAAGCTGCTCCTGCCGGAAAAGGCCGTCGGCCCCGCGGCAGCCTCGGCAAAGGCGTCGAGCGCCAGCTCCTCCGCGTCCTCCATGCTGCGGGCATACCCGCGCAGGAACAGGATGAGACTGTCCTGATGCCGCTCCAGCAGCACGCGGAAATCCTCTTCCCGCCGGTTTGCGAGGAAACGGCTGTATATGGCTTCATCGGTCTCGTTCATAGCCGTTCCTCCTTCCTGGTGTCACGCAACAGGTTCTGAACCTTCTGTCTGCATTATATTCGATAGACTGCCGGTTTTCAAGGCTCTCTGACGCAGAAAAACCACAAGTATCAATGCTTGCGGGTTGTTGTTTCTCTTGATGCGGTTGCTACACCGTCACCTCATTTCCGTCCTGAAACCGGAAGGTCAGCGTCCCGTCCGAGTGGACCGTGACGAGATCGATGGAGTCCAGCCAGAGTCCATCGGTGAATACGGTCAGCGGCTCGTCCCGCTCCGACAGGCGCTGCATGAATCGGGTGATGGCCTCGGCCTTCTTCAGCCGGTCGGCGCGCTTCTTCTGGAGCGCGGCCAGCTTCTCCGTGGCCTTGCCATAGCGTTCCATCAGGCTGTTGTACCGCTTTGTGTATGGGTATCTGAATCGCATCCGCTCCAGCCGGATGCTGATGCGGGAGTGTCGACGGAACATCGAACTGTTCTATCTGCTGGGCGGCTTGAAGCCGGACTTCCGGACGATCGCAGATTTCAGAAAAGACAACCCCAAGGCCATCCGCAACACCTTCCGTGCCTTCGGGAAGCACGGATCAGGGCTTGCTGCAGGAAGTAACGGCCAAAGCGAAAGAACAACTGGAGGTAGAGACGATCTCGGCGGTGGCGGACAAGGGCTATGAGAGCCGGGCGGATATACTGGAATGTGTGTACGACGGAACGGCCCCGACGGTGGCTTTGA
>JAEEGK010027260.1_pt1 | contig 11553 bp, 10 predicted proteins | sample 8958771 | NCBI WGS metagenome assembly JAEEGK01 (sample SAMN16246547, study PRJNA631951) | gut metagenome | biome: gut microbiome; feature: rumen; material: SC-attached | host: Bos | place: Iran: Karaj | collected 2018-10 | reverse complement strand
CGGGATTTCGACAATCTTACCGACTATCAGAAACAGCTCAACATTTCCGGCAGACAGCACACCGTACAAAAGGCAAAAAAGGCTATGATTAGAGACTATGAGGAAAGAACGGGGCAAACGATAAAAGGCAGAAAGGCGGAAAAAGAGGCTGTGCAGTCGGAATTGGAACGGTATGAGCGCAATGAGGTTGCATTTGACAAAGCAATGCAAAAAATCTATGAGATTGAAAAAAAGCGGGGTGTCCGACTCAAAGCCCATGAGGATATTAAAAAGCTGTCAAAAGGACGCTGGACATCTGATGATGACTTTAAGAAAATGCAAGAGATTGCGGAAAAAGCCGCCAATGCCGAAAACGCGGAAATTGTAAAGGACGTATTTACACAGAATCAATGGTAAGTGAGGGGCACACCATGGTATACCGTGATTTGGACATATTTATAAAAAAGGCATTAAACCGCAAAAAGCAGTTTTTTGTCTACTCACAACATAAAAAATACATCCGTATCCCGTGCGGTTTTGACATTGAGACAACCCGCATTGAAAAGTATGCGTTTATGTATCATTGGCAGTTATCATGGGGGGATGATGATTTATTATTGCGGCATTGGGATGACTTTGACACACTCATAGCAAAGTTGCAAGAGTGGTTAGAGCCAAAGCACGCATACATTATAATATGGGTTGCCAATTTGGGGCATGAGTTTGCGTTTTTGGGGCGGCGGTTTACATGGTCTAAAATCTTTGCGCGTGAGTCACACAGCCCCTTAACGGCTACCACGGGACGCGTAGAGTTTAGAGAATGTTTGTCTGTATCCGGACAGGGCGGACTTGCAAATCTAGCAAAAAACTACTGCAAAACGCGGAAACTCAAAGGGGATCTTGATTACAATGTCATCCGCAACAGTCAAACGGTTTTAGCCCCCGAAACGGAAGAACAATACTGCATCAATGACACGCGCATTTTGGCAGAGTGGGGACAGTACATTTTTACAGAGTTTAGCGACAAACACAAGGATATACCGTTGACAGCTACATCCATTGTGCGCAATGACATCAAAACCGCCGCGGAAAAAACGGGACAGATAGACCGGATCAGGGACGCGGTACTGTCCCTTTATCCAAAACGCGCTACCTATAATTTTATCATGGAATTTTTATTCCGCGGCGGCTTTACACATGCAAATATATGGTTTGTTTGCGTCAAATGGGACAACACAATCGGCATAGACTACACATCAAGTTACCCCGCTGTAATGCTGCAATGCTATTACCCCATGACTCCGTTTTGTGAGTGCGCTTTGTGCTGTGACGGTAAAGCAATTACGGACAGTAAATTGCAAAATAAATGCGTGATTATGGTCTGCAATCTGTATGGGATTGAGCAGACTACATATCATAGCATTGAGTCACAACACAAAATCATCAAGTATGACAACGCGGTTTTTGATAACGGCAGACTGCGCAAAGCGGACTATATACAAGTGTGTTTAACAGAGCTTGACTATGAGACATACACCCATTTTTACAAATGGGACAGAATAGAGGTTATAAAGGCGCTTTGTGCGGATCGGGGACGGTTGCCAAATTACGTACTAAATCCCCTAAAATCATATTATGAGACAAAGCAAACTCTAAAACAGCAGGGACTTGACCACACAAACGAATACAAAAACGCAAAAGCACGTTTGAACAGTTTTTATGGCTGCATGGTCACGCGGTTAAATTTTACGGAGTATAAATACAATCAGGGCGATCCGTTTACACTCAATGACGAAATTATAGAGACGGGGGATTGGTACAAAGAGGAATCACACAAAACATACGCCAAAATGATAGAAAAACAAATCCTCTCCCCGTATTGGGGAATCTATGTCACAGCGCACGCACGCAAGCGGCTACTGGATACCGTTTACCAAATGGACAGCAACACCACGCACAACAATGTCATCTATTGTGATACGGACAGCATCTATTTTGATGACACACCCCGAAACCGTGAGATTGTAGCCGCGTACAATGCCAAAATGTCCGCGTGGAATGCCGCCAATTTGCCGCCCGTGTTTGCTGATATCGGGTTGTTTGATTGGGTAGACAAAGACAAAAACAAAAACCCCGTTGTCTATGAATTTGAGACATTGGGAGCAAAGCGGTATTTGAAATACTATGACAATCACGCGGAAATCACAGTCGCCGGAATGAGAAAGGGCACATATGAGCGTAAACTTTTACGCCAATTTGCAACAGATAACAGCTATCCGATATTTGAAAAATACGAAAACGAAAACGGGGAAACATGCAAAAGGCGTTTAGGGTATGTTGACAAAAACGAATTGTTTGACCTGTTTACAGACAATTATATATTGTGCTGTGATGAATCGGATAAACTGTGCAGTATATACGCTAATAGTGAGTATGAATGCACGGTAACAGATGAACAGGGACACACAGAAATCATGCGGGAAAAATCGGGGGTTGCCCTCTACCCGATCCCGTTTAGCTTGAAAATGGAGGGCACATATATAATGTTGCTACAGCAAATCAATGAAGAAAGGCGGAAACCGTTGTGGAGATAAAGTATATTGACAACGACAAAAACAAGGGGATCAAATATGATTGGGACAAAATCAAAAAGGCGTATAAAAAGCTAGGCTGTCCAAAACATGTTTACAACCCCTGCAAGCCGGATTTTAACACAAGCGGATATAAGATCTGTATGAGTGATAGATCGGAGGGAAAGACAACAAACCCTCTGCTTTTGGGCATGGTAATGAATGATATGTATGGGACTATCTTGCATTATTTGAGATATGATACCCAAACAATCACACCAAAACTCATGGGACAACTCTTTGATACAATCTATGAGTTTGATTACATCCCGAAAATCACGCACGGGGTTTGGAATAGTGCGTTTTATTACGGCAAAAAATGGTATTATTGCAACCGTGACGAAAACGGGGCAATCGCGGAAAAAGCCCCCACACATTTTATGTATTGCATCGGACTCAATGAGTCTGATCGCCTAAAATCATCATATAACTGCCCCGTGGGGGATTTTATCCTGTTTGATGAATTTGTCCAGCTATCCGGATACGGGTACAACGACTTTATTGCGTTTACGGACATTTGCAAAACGATTATCCGTGACAGACTGTCCCCTGTAATTTTTATGGAGTCTAACACCATAGACATAACAACTCCGTGGTTTGATGAACTCTGCATCCGTGATGATGTCAACACTATGCAAATGGGCGATATACGGCAGATTGTGACCAGTGAGGGCACACACATTTTTTTGGAGATCCTGCCCGAAAACAAATCAGAGCAGCGTGCTAGTGTAAACAAGCGCTTTTTTGGATTTAAAAATCCGAAACTTGCAAGTGTTACGGGTAAAGGAACATGGGCTTTTGACACATACCCGCATATTGAGGATATCGACCACACAGACACACACATCCTGCATGATAGGGTGTATGTACGGCAGTCCGGCAAACTCTTAAAAATGCAGCTTGCAAAAAACAAAATGGGGGTTTGCGTGTATGTAGTCCCCGCAACGCGGTTGCATGATGACAGCTTTATTTTGACACATGATGATATCACCGATCCGCGGGAGGTTTACGGTTTTGGCAAAAAGGGCAGTGTGCTTGACATCTATTGGAAACTGTACAAAGCTAATAAATTTTACTATGCAACAAACATGGAGGGGGCATTGTTTAAGGGGTACATAAATCAGACAAAAGAGAAAAATAAAGCGCGTTTGATTATTTAATTGCATAATACACAAAATAGCAAAATCCCGTTTTTGCAAAATGCCAAAATTGCAAAAATTGCAAAATTGGTATTGACAAAATCGGGATTTTGTGATATAATATAATCAAGGTTAAGGAAAAAACACAGCCCACTTTTAAAAATTCGGAATCTTGAAAATTAAATATTTCGCTTGTGCTATCCTTTCGGAAAGGTTTGAAATGAAAAAGTACATGATTACAACCGGAGACGGTAAAGGCAACACAAAGACACTTAAGTACACAATGGATATGACAACTCCGGAATTTATTCGTCATGTCAAAACGCAACTTTGCGACAAATGCAGAGGTATCACCACTGTGTGCAGAGTGTTCTGATGGGAGGCGTTAACAATGAGTATCACAAAGGAATTTGTTATCTCCGAAATTGACAGATTGAACGCCGAAACCGACAAATTTTACAATGAGACATTGCCGGAAATGTTGTCAGTAAAGGACGGATTGATTACACTGTCCCATTGGTTTGCGGCACGTAGACTTATAGCAGAATCCGGAATCTACGAAAAGAATCGTACTTTTTTGGATTATGCACGTGCAAACGGCTATGATGTCAAAATTGACATGCAGACTTACAAGCTGTCATACCACGGCATTATCAATGATTGATACTAATCCGTAGAGACGAAACAGCACACTTTTGTGTGCTGTCCGGTATAGGTTGACCGCTATACCGCCGATGAGTCAAGTCACGGAACACGGTCAGAAAGGATATATCATGAGCGATACAAAACAGGAAATCACGGCAACAGAGGACACCACACAGGAAAACGACATATTTGCAGATGACACAAATGACAGCCTTGCGCTTACCTCTGACTACTTGGCAAAGATCAACCGTGCACGCGACATTGCAGGCGGCGGCAAAGGTTACTGCACCATGAAAGCAGAGGACAAAAAGGCAAAAGCGACTCTGTACAATGCGTGCGCCAATCCGAAAAAGTTGTCGGACTGCATCAACATCCCGATCAAGATGATTCACTTCTATGTGGAAGTCATCCAGTGTGCAAACAAGGACAGCGGCGAAATTGTCAGCGTCCCCCGTGTCGTCATTATTGACGAAAAGGGGAACGGCTATCAGGCAGTCAGCGTGGGAATCTACAACGCTATCAAGCGCATTGTGTCCATGTTTGGCAATCCGGCAGATTGGGACGCGCCCGTAACCGTCACAACACAAAATGTGGATTTGGGCGGCGGTCAGCACACATACAATCTGATTGTTTCGGAGTGATTCCACAAAAACACCCGCGGTATTATGCCGCGGGTGTTTTTGTTATGTGTGAGTGTACAGCCAAATGATAATGCAAATCATTTGATACAGCACATCAATAAATCCTGTAATCATTATGGATGATACCCCCGTATCAAATTGTATAACTCTCTGTTTGTGGGCGCGTATGGGGTGTACGTGTCATCTGTGATGATTGCGGGGCGGATCATGGGGGCAAACACCAAATCCGACACAGTGACACCCGCACGGGAGATAACCGCACTAAAATCATAACGGGCGGTTTCGCTCTCAATGTCTATTGTGATAGGTGTGTTATAGATGTTGCGTGTGGTGCGGGCGGACTGCTCATCCTCAAAGATACCGATTGCAAATCTGTACACCTCATCTGTATAGCCGGACGCGCTGATGATGTACCGCCCGCGGGGGATCGGTACCGCGTTTGCATATGAACTGGATCCCTGTACGCCTACCACACGTACCGCTGATACTCCGGTACTTGTCCCCGTGGCCGTCATTGAGTCGTCCGGATTTCGTACCCATGTTATACCGGATACAGTGCGCGATAAATCTGCGGTATTCTGTATAATGTTTTTCGCTCCGGTATTGATTGCATAATCAATCTCAGTTTGATGATTATACAGCTCAGCGTTTACCGTGTTAAACATTGCGTCAATCTCTGCTCTTGTGTACGTCGTGGATCCGGCCGCGGTTTGGATCCATTGACCGAGACTGTTTAACATGTGTCGGGATCCGTCATTGATACACAAAGCCTTGAAACCCATTGACAACCGGAATTTGTTGAAATCGTCCGGTGACGGCAGGTCTGCAATATTATCACATGCAAGCATACCGAGAATCACTTTCCGGCCGTCTTTCAATCCTATGATTTGAATTGTTTCCGGAAAAAATACAGTCATAGCCAAACACCTCCCCTCAATGCGGAATCAATCTCAGCAAGTTCGCTCTCAGTCGCGCCGGAGACGGAGGAGAGGTCCACATGTTCAAACACGGTATAACCGGAAAACATGCCAACATTACCTCCCATATGTGACGGGATTCCGGCCAAATCCCAAAAGTTGAAAGCATTGAAATTATCCGGCGTCGTGATTGTAAGGTAAATATGGTAGGGATTTAACAGGAGATTTGCACCGGTATGTGATACACGTGAAACGGGTGTGGACTGTGCAAACATTTGGACTCCGTCGAAAAAGTCATAAACACTTGATAGAGGACTTGTGGCCCCGTCGGTCAAAGCGTTTGCAATTTTCAAGATAGGGTTTCCCTGAGCTCCGGAGCCCATAATCTGCATATCAGTTGCGCAGTTTGCCTGCACCGTGGTATATATCCACTCGGTTCCGTTTGGCTCTATAATAGAAATATCGCAAGAAAGCACACCCGCAAAGAGGTCAATTCCAAAGTGCAGAGAGAGTGCTTTTCCAAGAACCGCGGACGGGTCCAGCTGGACCGTCCCAAGTATGGGAATTGTAAGTGAAACGGCTGTATATGGGGAGAAATCTAAAAAGGATCCCGTTGGCCTCGGTATAATGCCGGTTGTATATGTCTCCTGCTGCAATGGGTCCACGGTTGCAAGCGTCATATCCTCAGCCGTGAACATAGGATATCCGCACAAGGTTGTCATGGATACGGATCCCGTGTCAGGATATCCACCAAGGACCGGCACCGAATGACAACACAGTACGCCGTTTATCATGGTCTGTATCTCATCCCGCGGCCGGTTCCCTTGACTTGTGATAACCTCGGAAACAATCTGACCGAGGGCGTTTAAGGGATTTCCGGAAAGTCCTGTATATATTTGGTTGACAATCTTATTATACTGATTCCGGCCGCATTTACAGAGATAAACCCCATTTGAATTAAAACCGTATGGGTTTGGCTCCTGTGAAATGTCTCTAGGCAATACGGACTGTTTTTCTCTGGTTCCGATATACGCAGATTCTGCGGACTCCTTGGAAACAGGGCCCACATACGGCCGCGGAATATTGTACTTAAAATAGCTGCGTGGTATCAGCATAGCGGCTGAGGTATTTGTCGGATGTAATGCACCATTATTCACACCCATGACAAACAGAAAGAACTCTATTTCCTCAATCACACAGGAATACATTGCAATCTGATTAAATTGTGAGTTACTATCCCAGCCGTTTGCAGATGAGACCTCGGCGGCAAATTCATACGTGGAACCGGTATAATAGGTGTATCCTGTTCTTTCGGGCTTTGTAGAAATTTTATTGTCCGGAATTGCCCTATAATTTCCGATTCTGATATATGGATTAAAATGCCAAACACCGTCCTGCTCATACTGAGAACCGGAAAACTGAAGATATATACCCCTCCATATACTGGGAGGCGGATTATTTGCAGTATCATGCACATTGATAAAGAAACAGTTTTCCCAAATGCCGTCCTTTAATTTGGGATTATCTCCCATAACCCAATTATCAGAACTGAAAATGGTTGCTATTGCTCCGGTTCCGCCTAGTACAATACCAGAACTTGCGTTTATATACTGACTATAAATCTTTCTGTAAAATCCGGTATCTGATGTATATTGACCGACATCATACCAATTAGAAAGACTTGCAAGCTGACCGGTAATAGAGGCAACTCCCACGGGAGGAGATAAAGCCACATCTTTCATATCAATGTCTGTATAAAAGTCTAGGATATTTGCCATTGTTTCCACCTCACTTTATAAAACCGAGAATAACCGTGTTTGCAAGTCCAAGATTTCCGATATTGATAACGCTTGTATCATGGGACTGTAAAACCTTATACTTTCCGTCGGGATAATCCGCGTTTACGTGGTTGTCACTAGCACGGGCCGCTATTGCGGGGGACGCTTTGATCCCCGCGGCAAAAGTTTGCAGGGGATCACGGGACAGCACAATGTCCGTGATGTCCCGTGTATTGTTTTGCAAATCGGTGATATAATAGTAACTATCATACGTGTCAATGTACGCATAGTTGTAAAACGGCAGTATTTGACGGTTAACCGTTACAATGGGTGTGACTGCATCAATGCCGCCGCGGACACTGCCCGCAATTGTAATTTTACTGCCCGTTTTGCTCCATTTGTCAAGTACTGCCCGCTCACCTGTGTATACGCCTAAAGTAATCTGCATTTGTATCACCCCACATAATAAAGATACTTGTGCATAAAATCCGCAACATACCGCGCCAAAAGGTCAATGGTGCGCATGGTCAATTCCTGTTCGATCATCTGTGCAGAGGTTGTTACACCAATGTTGCCGGAACGCTTTATATAATGCTCATTGGTTTTGTGATACCCTGTTTTTGTCGTCCCGTCAAACTCCATAGACTTTGTGTTGTCGTATGATGTTTCGCTGTCTGCATTTTGGTATGATGTGGTGTTGGTTGTCGTTCCAGACACCGATCCGTCACCAACGGTATCAATGCCCGCACCCGTTGCCGTTGTTTGGCTTGTGATTGTTCCGTGTGGGGTTGTTTTGTGACTGTCCTGTTTGTCACCTGTGACGGATTCCTCTACCATATTATAGTTATCAATGGGGTTGTATTCCGCATACAGTGCATCAATCATGCGTTTGAGGTTTTCCGCATTGCGTGCATTGTATTCTGCCCAATCTGATAACACATAGCCGCCGCGCACCTCACCGGACGCGCCCATATAATGGACTAAATCCGACTGTGTATAAATAAAGCCGGAGTAACGCAACCACAGATTAGCAATCTGCAAATGTGTTGCGATTGTCTCCCCGTCAACCGTGATTTGCAAACGGGTGTCTGTATTGTCTGTATACAAATCTAAATCTTGCATGATGTCATACAACCGCCGCGCTGTCCGGATTGGTTTCTGCATTGGCGGTATCATCCACATTAGATACGGATTCCACATCATATTTTACACCTCTTTCTGATTCCGTGTCCGTTTTGAGGATACGGAGCAAATATGCTTGATATTCCTGCTCCCAAATGTCACTAAAACGGACTGTAATTTCCGTGCCAAAAATGCCGTTGATGATGTCCACAGCATCCCGCCGCGCCTTTAGTTTATTGAGCGGATAAAACCATGATACAGAGTCAAGCCCGTGTACCTCATCTTGTGACACCTGCGCATGCTTTGCGGATGTTTTGAGCGTCAAGCCCCGCCGCGCAAAATGCCGCCGCGTGACCACATCAAAAAATTCTGATAGATACTGTAAATACTGTATCCGTTCGGGGTGTGTGATATCAACACAGGATATGCCGTCACCCGTTTTAATGTCTAATGTGTTATCATTAAAGACATTTGCATCCGTCACAACACCAAAAGTACCGGACACAATGTCCTCAATAATACCTTGTATCGTTTCTGTTGTTTTGTCGCTGTCCGTTTTAAACAGGGGAGCGACACGGGAAAAAATCACGTTTGCAATAGATGATTTGTCAATCTGTGTATAGGTGTCCGTTGTAAAAATCAAGTCTGTTTGAGCGGATCGGGCGGTATTATTGTACATAATACACGCGTCAACACCCAACACGCCCCGCAACTCTATCCCGTTTGGCGTGGTTGCTTGTAACTCTGTGCCCTCCCCGTATTGATCCTGCACACCACTGCGGGCGGCATATGGTGCAATGTATAATCCGGTTTTGCCCGTTTGGATATCCGTACCCCGCGCAAAGCCCACACAGCCGGAAATGTTCAAATAATCCTCTAGGTGCTTTGCGTCAATGGTGTCCGGCAGTCCGTCCCATTGGAACATCATTTCGTCAGCACAAAGCAGGAAATTAAAATAGAATCCGTCCCGTGTTACCGTGTCCAGATTTGCCCGCATTTGTTCCAGTGTTGCCCCGAATAAACGCTTATTGGTCATAATTTCACATCCTTTTTAAAATCCCCCATAGAGTCAAATTCTATGGGGGATTGCTTTATAATAGAATATTGTGGTTTGTTTTAGGCGGATTCCGACACCATGAACGACACAATGGGGTAGTTATCATTCACAATGTACTGTGCCGCCGCGTGATGGAAAGTATTGATTGTGCGGCGGGATGCACTGAACTGTGTGTCCGTGCCCTTACGATCAATCGTAACTGCCATTGCAAAGCGGTCATAGATAACACCAATGATACCGCTGATGAGGTACGGCCGATCCTGTTCCGGTGTTAGACCCGCCTCAGTTGCCGCACCGTTAGACAGCATAATACTAGATGCATCCGTGAGGTTATACGGGGCAGTGTTTGCCGCAGACTTTGCCGCCTGCCAATCCGTCACCGTGTCATAGTCGCCAATACCCAAAAGTTTTTCATTATAGGTATTAGCACGCACTCCAAATTTTGCCGCGCTTGCAAACTTGGAAAGCAGAATTTTGCGCGGCTCTGCGGCGAAGGTGACATGGTCATGATTGTTAAACAGGGCGGTATAGCGGGACATTTCGTCCTCAATTTCTGTCATGCGGCGGAGTGCGAACGCCTGAAACGCGTTATCATTGAGGAGCTTTTCACGGGATACACCCGTCACCGTACCGCCAGCGGCGGCAAATTCCGTGCGCAGGTCAATGCAGTTATTATGGGCAACAGACTTTGCAATACCCATAGACACACACATTTTACCGTAGATTTCCGCTTTGACCTGAATTGTATTTTCAACACTGACATACAGTCCGGCAATAAAAGCGGCGTATTCCTCAGCATTGTGAAACGCGGTGAAAAATTGATCCCGTGCGGTCGTGAGTGCGACCATGAGCCCTGCAAGTTTCTTGTACACCTTTGTGTGGATTGCGGGTTTATAGCATCCAAATTCAATAGCGGCAATGCGTGCGCCCTCCTCAACGCCCGTGCGGGTTGTCACACCGTCCGAAAGCGTGCGGGTTTCATTCCAGCCGATAAAGCCGTCCGGATTCCACATTTCATCAATCATGACATCAGATAGGTCAATGCTGATAAATTCGGAAATGAGACCCCATTCGGACAGACTGACAAAGAGATTAGGCAGTTTTGCAACGTATGCGCGGGAATCAATCACCACGCGGGACAGGACGGAAACCAGAGACCGGAAAAAGAGGTCAGCAGGAGATCCGATAATATAGTCCCCGTTGTCACTGATTTGCAGGGAATGGCCCAAATCAATAATTGCAGTGTCATCCAGTGCGGCAATGTTTCCCGTGCTTACATCCATGTAACCTTTTGCAATGCCCTGTGCAATAGCCGCTTTGGTGACTTCTAACACCTGTGTATTACTACCCCATGCCATTAAAAACACATCCTTTTCAAAATATTTGCCCCGTGCGCATGTCCACACGGGGCGTTTGCAAGTGTAAAAGGCAAGTGAGGACAAACCTTTACTATTTGTATAACATATATTATACAATTTGTCAAGTGGTAAAAGTATACAAATAGTAATGGACGCATACAGATTGTATTTGACTTGTGTTATATTTCGTTATAATTCTATTTTGCATTTACAATTTGTAAATCCAATGTAAAAGGAATGTACAGGAAATGTAAATGGCGCATGGTGCTGTTTTTGGCGTGGTTGCG
>JAEEGK010027259.1_pt1 | contig 11553 bp, 10 predicted proteins | sample 8958771 | NCBI WGS metagenome assembly JAEEGK01 (sample SAMN16246547, study PRJNA631951) | gut metagenome | biome: gut microbiome; feature: rumen; material: SC-attached | host: Bos | place: Iran: Karaj | collected 2018-10 | reverse complement strand
ATCTGGCAAACGCAGACAGCCGCTGTTAAATTTTTCAAAAAGTTCTTTACTCATATTGTTACCTCTTGAACAAAGTGTAATGAAGACATGAATTAAAAAATTGGATAAAATTGCTCTTAAATAAAAACTTATAATCTGGAAGAAATATATGGACTTTTCAAAACACCCGCTTAAGATTTTTTTCTCTTACTACAAACCACACTGGCCCCTCTTTGCAGCTGATATGACATGCGCTGTTTTTATGGCGGCCATTGATATTGCATTTCCAATGTTTTCACGGTATGCACTGAATACCCTGATTCCGAATCATGAACTGAAAACCTTTTTGATTCTTGTGGCTGTACTGCTTGTTGGATTTTGCCTGCATAAAGGCTGTAACTGGTTTGTTGCTTACTGGGGACACGTTTTTGGAACACGTGTTGAACAGGATATGAGGCGGGATGTTTTTGATCATCTGGAAAAGCTGCCTTTCAGTTTTTATGATACTAACCGCACCGGAAAAATCATGTCTCGTGCGACAACTGATCTTTTTGAAATTACTGAGCTTGCTCATCACGGGCCTGAAGATTTTACAATTGCAATGCTCAATCTGATTGGTGCTTTTGTAATGATGCTTCATATTCGCTGGGAACTTGCTATTATTGTTGTAATTGTACTTCCAGTCATGATTGCAATTGGAATTGTTTCGCGTAGAAATCTTTCGAAAACTTCTAAAAAAGTAAAAGAAATTACAGCAGAAGTAAACGCCGGACTGGAATCCAGCATTTCTGGAATCCGTGTAACAAAAGGCTTTAACAACGAAGAGTTTGAACGTGAACGTTTTGCCGGATTTAATAAGCAGTTTAGTGATGCAAAAAAATGGCGCTATAAATACATGGCAACTTTTTTCTCAAATATTGAATTCTGTAATAATCTGTTGTCACTGATTGTGCTGGCAGCAGGCGGATATTTCATTATTAAAGGAAAAATGACTCTTCCAGATTTGGTTGCTGCTAATCTTTTTGTAGCAGCTTTTAGAGCGCCAATTGGTAAACTGAACTTTCTTGTTGAACAGTACACAAACGGAATGGCAGGCTTCCATCGCTTCCTTGAAATTATGCGTACAGAACCAGAGCCAGCTGATTCACCAGATGCTGTTGAGATTCTATCTGCACGTGGAAACATCAATTTTAAGAATGTTGATTTTTCTTATACTGCAGATTACCCTGTTCTTACTGGCGTAAACCTCGACATCCGCTCCGGTGAAAAGTTTGCCCTGGTAGGTGCCAGCGGCGGTGGCAAGTCCACCCTCTGCAACCTCATTCCACGCTTTTATGAAATTACCGGCGGTGAAATAAGCCTCGACGGCATCGACATCAAGAAAATTAAAAAGAGTTCCCTCCGTTCACAGATTGGAATTGTCCAGCAGGATGTCTTTTTATTCGCCGGCACAATCCGTGAAAATATTGCCTACGGAAAACCAACAGCAACCGACGCAGAAATTGAACAGGCAGCACGTCGTGCAGAAATCCACGACGATATAATGAAAATGCCAAACGGCTACGACACAATTGTCGGTGAACGCGGAATCAAACTCAGCGGCGGCCAGAAACAGCGCGTTTCCATTGCACGCTGCTTCCTTAAAAATCCACCGATCCTTATTCTCGACGAAGCAACTTCCGCCCTCGATACTGCAACTGAAATTAAGATTCAGCATTCATTTGATGAACTTTCAAAAGGCCGTACGACACTCGTAATTGCACACCGCCTTTCAACAATCAAAAATGCAGACAAGATTGCAGTTGTAACCGATCACGGAATTGCCGAGCAGGGCACACATGACGAGCTTATGGCAAAACGTGGAGAATATTATAAACTGCGAACAGTTCAGGAAGAATAGTTTCGAACTGTTAATTCTTATTAAAGACAAGTGCAGTTCGAAGTTTTGTAAAGATTGAACCTGGTGTATTTACAAAACTAACTACCATTAGTTTGTAATATTTCAATGTCAGTCCCAGAAGGCTTTTTTCTCCAGGCTGAATACAAACTGCACACTGACTGAATGCGGTTACAGTTGAAAGCCGGAGAGCCTTTTGAATGCCACTAACCAATGCACCATGTGTTATTGAAAATCCCAGAACCTTAAATAATACATGTCCATTTGGAACAAGCACGGAAGTAATAAGAACAAAAAGCCACATAGAAATATGTGGCAAAAGTAAAATCCTGCGCCCGCTGAGTTTTTGTGAAACAAAAGCAATCAAAAGAAATCCGCACAAAACATAAGTGTTCTTAATAAAAAATACCGAGGCGCTCGCCGTAATCAAAACAATTAGCAATACAATATTAAATACTTTCCTTTCATTATTTGAGTCTGCCGAATTTACCGTAGAAGTTTTCAACTCCCCGTCTACTGTATTGGCTCCCACAGACTCACCCACTGCATTCTCCAGCACTACCGCCAGCCATGCTGTAATCACACCACTGATAACATTAAAAATCAGCATTGGTCCAAGTAAACTCCAGGTACCCTGACCAAGATACAGCGAAGTAAGACTTATCTGAACTACAGCGCTCACAGCAGAACCGAGAACAGAAATACCGTAAAGACTCAGAATTCTTCGTTGACGAATCATCCTGCTCAGACAAAACATCACCAGTACGCTTGCAATACTCTGTGCAAAAGACACAAGGAAAAAAGGAGAAAAAAGAGTACCGGCCATCAGATTAGCACAAACTGTTTTTACTACACCCAAAAGCATAAATGCCGGAAAGGAAAGTTCGAGTCCCATCAGTAAAGCAGCATTTCCCAGACCAAGACGGAAGTAAGGAAAAATACGCGGTATAAGAAGCTCTGCATAAGAGAACATAAGTGTCAAAGCAGCGAGATATGCAATTTTTTGTCGGGTTTCAAAATTTAGTTTTTTATTCACTGATTGCATCTAACTCGTCCTCGCTTTCAACTGTGATAATTATTTTATTCGGTAGACATACCAGCGGATTATGCCAGCCCTGAGTGATGCAGGTTTTATTTGGACACGGAGAATCTGTTATCCTTACCAAGCCGTTTTTAATTTCAAAAGTAGTTGGACCAAGTTCGCCCTCTACAGTGTAAATTCCATTTTGTGATGCAGAATATTCGTAATGTGTTCCATTGGCATTTACGCAAATCTTCGAACCTTTATGTCTGGCTCCGCGTATAGTCAGCAGTATTCCACATATGAATAAAATAAGAATGATTAAAATGTCCAGCGGCCTTAATCCAAGCTTTTTTAATTGTTTCTGCATAGTCATATTATAACAGAAATATGTCATAAAAATACATTATGTGTTTTTGAAATTTTAGTTTATAATATAATCGATGACGAAAAAACATTTCCCTAAAATTACAAAAACAATAATTCTTTTCATTGTTCTTACAGATTTCATTTTATGTTCTCTTGTATTTACAGTAAGTTATTTTTCTTTTAATCAACAGTTCCGCGAACAATATGATACTAGTATTCAGTAAATTTGCAGGGCTGCACGAGAAACTCTGAATCCAGAAGATTTTCCTAAATATCTTCAAACAAAAGAACCTGATGAAAATTATTATACCGTATTCAATAGTCTGAAGAATTTCTGTGATCAGTTTGAATTAAATGTAATTTACGTTTCTGCTGTTGATGCTCCAGATTACACGCACATTTTCTACTTTTATGCTCCTTGTGGCAAAGTAACACACTGGGAACCTTATCCTCTTGGATATGAAGAAGATTATTTTGAACCAAATTATAATGCATCTACCAAACGTGTTTTTGAAGAGGGCGCAACTATTACCCGCCATACTATTAAAACTCGCAGTGGCTCCCACATTACCGCCCAGCTTCCAGTTTATGATTCTGCAGGAAAAATAGTTGCAGTAATTGGTGTAAATAAAGGTATTCAGGAATTCGTTGATGCCCGCCAGTCTTTTGTTCGTTTCGTTATTATTACTGCTTTGATTTTAGGTATCTTTTTTATTGTTGTTTTCTCTTTCTATTTTAATCATCGTTTTATTAAACCTATTATGATGATTACAAATGAAACAAATCGATTCTCAACATTTAATGGTAACCCAAATAACGAACTGCTTGAAATTACAAATCGTGATGAGCTTGGAACTCTGGCAAAGTCAGTATTCCAAATGGAAAATTCTATCGCTGATAATATTTCGGCTCTCACCCGAATGACGGAAGAAACTGCTAAGGCTCTTGCGACTGCAATTGATGCTAAAGATAAATATACTCATGGTCACTCAATCCGTGTTGCAGAATACTCAAGAGAGATAGCCCGTTTGTCAGGTAAAACAGAAGCTGAATGTCGTGACATTTATATTGCCGGCCTTTTGCATGATGTTGGTAAAATTGGTGTTCCGAATGTTATTATCAATAAGCAGGATAAGCTCACTCAGGAAGAATACGATAAAATTAAAACTCACCCTGTAATTGGCAAACAGATTCTTTCAAATATCACTCAGACTCCACACATTTCTGACGGTGCTTATTATCATCATGAACGTTATGATGGAACAGGATATCCTACTGGATTAGCTGGAGAAGAAATTCTTGAAATCGGTCGAATTATTGCAGTTGCAGATGCTTATGATGCCATGACAAGTAACCGCAGTTACCGTAAAACGCTTTCACAAGCAATTGCGCGTAAAGAGATTGAAGAAGGTATTGGAACTCAGTTTGATCCTACCTACGCAAAAATCATGCTAGCTATGATTGATGCAGATAAAGATTTTAATATGCGCGAGATGTAAGCCGGGGGCGTTACGGGGGTGTCCCCCGTTAGAAAGGGTAGCGGAAAACGCCGAAGGCGTTTGAAGCGAGGGGAAGACTTTCCCCCATAATTGAATATCTCTCGAAATTCTTCTATAATTAAACATTAAAATTTCTCGAGGAAAAAAATGCCTAAAATCGAATGTAACGAAAAACTCTTTTTTGATGCTATCGGAAAAAAATACACTTATGATGCTTTGGAAGACGTACTTCCTTGCGCTAAGGCTGAACTGGACGAAAAGCCAGATATGAGCCAGCCTGAAAACGAGCGCGTTGTAAAAATCGAATTGAATGATACAAACCGTCCGGACCTCTGGTCTACAAACGGTGTTGCCCGCCAGATTAAACTTCACGAAGGCGGAAAAACTGTTGATTATATGAAGCTCATGGCTAACCACGGAAACAGCGACTATGAAGGCCGCATTGTTGAAGTTGACCCAGAGCTTAAAGATATCCGCCCTTACATGGTTGCATTTATGATTACCGGTAAGGCAATTGATGATCCTATGCTTAAGGACATCATCCAGACTCAGGAAAAGCTGGCCTGGAACTTTGGCCGCAAGCGTAAGTCTATTTCTATGGGCGTTTACCGCGTTGACCAGATTAAGTTCCCTGTTAAGTATCACGCTGTTGATCCTGACAAGACTTCGTTTGTTCCACTTCAGTGCGACGCTCCTATGACTTGCCGCCAGATTCTTACTGACCATCCAAAGGGAAAAGATTTCGGCTGGATTTTGGCTGATATGAAAAAGTTCCCTCTCTTGAGCGACGCTAAGGACGAAGTTCTTTCTATGGCTCCAATCATCAACTCAGCTACTCTTGGTGCAGTTCAGGTTGGTGACAAAGACCTTATGGTTGAGCTCACTGGTGATAATATTGAAAACCTCATCCTTTCGGCAAATATCGTTGCATGTGATTTTGCTGATCAGGGATATGAAATCAAACCTATTTTGGTAAAGCATCCTTATGACACTGGTCTTGGAAAGGACATCATGGTTCCTTACTACTTCCAGCCAACTACTAAGACAACTCTTGGTGCAATCAACAAGCTTCTTGGAAGCGACTTTGATATGAACAAGGTTGTTGATGCTCTTACACGTATGGGAAGCACAGTTGAGGTTAAGGGTGACGAAATTACTTTGAGCCCAGCTCCATACCGCAACGACTTCCTCCACGAAGTTGATATCATTGAAGATGTTATGATTGGCTGCAATGTTGCTGCATTCGAGCCACGCACTCCACAGGACTTCACTGTTGGTCGTCTTCTTCCACTTACTGAGTTCAGCCGCAAAGCAAAGACTTTGATGGTTGGTCTTGGCTATCAGGAAATGATTTTCAACTATGTTGGTTCTAAGAAAGACTATATTGATAATATGCTGATTGACGGTTCTAAGGTTATCGAAATTGCTAACCCTATGAGCGAAAACTATCAGTTCATTCGTCCAGAAATCCTTTCTTCACTTTGCCGTGCCGAAGCAGGTTCTGCAAACGCTATGTACCCTCACAAGATTTTCGAAATCGGTAAGGTTGCATATCTTAAGGAAGATGAAAACACTGGAACAATTACTCGCCAGCACCTCGGCTTCCTGACTGCTGCAAGCAATGCTAACTTCAATACATTGGCATCTGAAGTTTCTTCACTCGTTTACTTCCTCGACCACGAGTACAAGGTAGTTGAAAGCGAAGATCCACGCTTTATTCCTGGCCGTCAGGCTCAGCTGATTGTTGACGGACAGCCGGCAGGTGTATTTGGTGAAGTTCACCCACAGGTTCTCGAGAACTGGGGAATTACAGTTCCTTGTGTTGCCGGCGAATTAGACCTGGAAACTTTGATGGCTACAGCTGATAACAAGACTGAAGCTGAAAAGGCAAAAGACAAGAAGGCAAGCGAGCCAACAGCAAACGCCGCAGCCGGAAACAATCAGAAATCAGAAGCTGAGACAAACCCTGTAAAATACTTCAACGAGCACATTGAGCTCCGCGTTGCAAAAATCACAAAGGTAGAAACAAACCCACAGGGCGACAAGCTTTATATCGAAACTTTGGATGACGGTACAGGCACAGAACGCATTATTCAGAGCGGTCTCCGCCCATACCTCACAGAAGACGAACTTCTCGGCCAGCACGTAATCATCGCTGCTAACCTCGCTCCAAGAAAGATGAAGGGCGTAGAAAGCCGCGGTATGCTCCTCGCATGCGACTACACAGAAGACGGAAAAGAAAAGGTTGAATTGTTGACAGCTCCATGGGCAGCTCCAGGAACAATCATCCAGATCGAAGGTGCCGAATACACAGGTGAAAAACCAGCAAAAATCGACATCGACCACTTCTGCAAGATTGAATACCGCGTAAGTGGAAAGTGCTTTACAATCGCCGGCAAGAAGGCTCTCGCAGCAGGCAAACCGGTAACAACAAACAAAGCTGATAACTGCGAAGTTTGCTAAAATTACGGTGGTTGAGTACCGCAAAGAAGTTTAACGAAATCTCCAAAACCTCATTTGGAGGCTTGTATGAGTGATTTCTTAAAAGCAGTTTTTAAAGACACTATGAAGTTGTACTCAACTGATGAAACTCTGAAAGAGTCTGTTGAGTACACAAAGTCGTACCAAAAGCTGTATTTGGAAGATGGCAAAATCGAATTTTCTGACATAAAACCTTGCTTTGAAACGAAAATCGTAGTGAGCAAAAAACGAAGTTTTCAGGCAGCGGAAGCATATAAGAACGAAGCAGTTGGCGTTTTGAATTTTGCCAATAGTTTTGAACCTGGCGGCGGTGTGCTTTATGGCGCGAGAGCGCAGGAAGAAAGCCTTTGCCGCATTTCCACACTGTACGCTGCACTTTCAACTGATGAAATGCGCCGGGATTTTTACGAAAAGCATATTGATAATGATGACCCGCTTGCGACGGATGATGTGATTTATAGCCCTGGCGTTACGGTTTTTAAAAGTGACGATTCGGAAATGAAGCTCCGCGATAAAAGCGAGTGGTTCAACGTTAATGTTTTGACTTGCGCCGCGCCAGATTTATACGATGAAGAAATTTCGGACGATAAACTTTTTGATTTGCATGTAAAGCGCTGGCGACGGATTCTTTCGGTTGCGCTGAAAAATGGCTGCACTACGCTGATTCTTGGAGCTTTCGGCTGCGGAGCGTTCAAGAATAATCCGGAAATTGTGGCAAAGGCAGCAAAGAAAATCGTGGACGAGGTCAACGGGTATTTCAAGTGCATTGAATTCGCAGTCGCCTGCAAAAACGACTGGACGAATTTTGAGGCGTTCGAAAAAGTTTTTTTAGCAACCCTTACTTAGATTGTACAGTCATTGCAAATAATTCTTTTGATATGGCCACATTCGGGGTTAAAAACATTCTTGATATTGAATGCATTTGTACCAATTATTATAACGCTGTCTGGCATTGTCAGAGTTTCGATTTCTGAACAGCCCTGAAATGGCGCATTATTTTCCTCCATATATATATCCAGGAGGAAACGATTATGAATGATAAACTTGATATTAAAGCCTGGCTTGAAGAATACACTCTGCTTCTTGAAAGAGATGACAAACTGGATGAAACAATTAAAAGTCTCAAACCGTCGATTGACACAAGTACATTAGGTGACGATGATGCAAAGAGAGCATTTTTAAAAGAACTCTATAATAAACCATACTTCAAAGGTGAGCTGGATATGCTGTATTTTAATTATCTTAATGAAACAGGCACGTATCACCTTTTTTAAGATGTAAGGTAAAAGTTATGCCCGCATTTAGTAGTGTACACTACTAAATGCAATTGACTGATCGTATTGGTCACCATTAAAAATGCGTTAGCGATGGGAGCGGCCGCGAAGCGGGCCACCGCAGGCGAAGCCGAGGAGGCTGACCGTTAGGGAACCGCGGACGCAGCGACCGACCGCGAAGCGGGCGGGAACGCCCAGTCCCAAACTATCTTTCTTTCTCTTTTTTCAGACTTTTTATTCCCAAAAGAAAACTTGTTACCTTGTTTCTTCGGAAAATTTCAAAAAGGCCAACAGTGATAGCAAAGGAAAGTAAAACTATTAATATGTACTGAAGAATATAAGGAATCTTTACATATTTTGCAGCAAGGAATCCCAGAATTACTATTACTGATTGATGAAGAATATAAAGAGGATATGATGCCTGTGAAAAATACTTGGTAAACCCGCTGTTAAAGTTTAAAAGCTTTTTTCCAAGGCCAAATAATGAAAGTATTCCGCTCCAGGTAAAAATATATGTTAATAAATCCCAATAAGGTCCGAAAACATGTATTTTATACATTATACATCGTGCAATTAAAAGTATTGCAAAGATTGGAAATGTTACGATAGACCAGGAACCAATTTTTTCCTGGAAAGCTTCATTTGAGAAAACAAAGAAACCTATTAAAAACCACGCCATAAATTCTACAATGCTTTTTCCACCCAGATTAGCAATTGGTTTAATAAAATAAAGTACTACCCCAATTAAAAGGAGTTTAAGAATCATAAATCGGGAAGGCTTTAAATCAAAGTTTTTATTATAGGCCAATTTTAAAAGTGGCAGGGTAATAAGAGAAATCAGGAAAAGATACAGGATAAACCAGGTATGGGCGGGAGTAAAATGACCATCATAACCGGTAAGATCTGTAAAAACAATAAATTCCTTAAAGTGTTCAAAATAGTTTCCGGAATAATTATTGAAATAAATATCTGCCAGATAAGTTTGAACAGGAATTACAAAAATAAGTGCTGCATTAAAGGGAATATAAAGCTTTAGTACTCGTTCAATAATGTACTGTTTTGCTGTTCGTTTTCCAAAAGCATAAAAGGTTGAAGCGCCAGCTAAGACAAATAAAAGCGGCATCCACCAGGGGTATGTGCTGATATTCAATAATGAGGCTGGAACACAGTCTGCAATATGAACATAAAATCGTTCACCGAAATCATTGTAAAACATTCCCACATGAAATGGGAAAAGGAGCAGGATACAAAGAATCCTGAGATTGTCGATAAAATACTTTCTTTCCATTTTTAAATCCTTTTTTTATTATTTTATTTTTGAACTGACCTGGTGTCAACTTTTTTCTTTTAGGGGGCAGACTGATTTTATGTCCTATTCTTAATCATCCAACTGACTGCAAAATCAACAAATGCTTTTTGATTGATCAATTTACATTCCGCATTCGCGATTTTGCCTGTACGCAATATTGATGAATTACCCTTAAACTGTTTTTCAAATGCCAATCCTATTTCATTAAAATCTTCGTCCTGATATGCAACATCATGAAACGGAATCTTCTTTCCATCAGAAGAAACAAACTCTTCTGTAAATATACACTTTGAAGGCCATGAAGCCCTGTTTTCTGCAAGATGAAGAATTGTACAGGTAGAATAATCAGTTCCCAAAAATAGAGACCAGCCGTCATTTTCATATAAGCGGGCTAAAGTACTTTTTTCACCAGCTTCAAAAGAAAGCCCATCTTCTGTGTATTCAATATTTGCTGCAATTTTTTCTTTTTGATTTCCCCACACAGCAAAACTTGCAATTATCTGATTTGTACGAATTACATCTTTCTGATTTTTGAAATAATCATTTACGATACTCAGATTTGGTTTGTAGTTTCCATAGGTATTATACGCAGGCATTACAAGAATTCCATCTGGAGATATTATTTCTTCAATTCCATCAATTAGATCTTTGGGGCCATTTTCTAAATAACCAACTTTTGAAAGAGCTACATGAAGCAGAATTTTCATATTCTTTTTTAAGCCCAAACTTTGCAGTTGATTTTTAAGTTCGTCTTTTTTAATCATTGTTTTCAAATACAGGAACTTCTCCATATATAGTTTTCATAGTTTCTCCTCTTATCGATATATTAAGGGAAATTTTCCTCTAATTTCCCTTATTTTCTCCAAAAATATTCATCCTCTATAATTAATTTAAATCAGGTAGTGTTATTGGTTTTGGTAATTCCTTAAAATATTTAGTAGGATCTATAGACTTACCCTCTTTATCATATAAACGAAAACCTAGATGAGGTTCTTCAGAAATTCCGGTATTGCCAACAGCAGCAATTACATTTTTTGTAGAGACAAATTCGCCTTTTTTAACTCTTGAATATTGTAAATTACAATACTGAGTATTAAAGCCTTTTGAATGTGCGATTGTTATATAATTTCCTAAATCATTATTAAAGCCAACTTCTGTTACAATTCCATCAAAAGTCGCATAAACAGCCGTTCCAGACTTTACTATAAAATCAATTCCATCATGCAGTTCTAATTCTTTTGTTGATGAATTCTTATAAAATCCATAAGTCTTGCCAATATGATAATCAGACTTGATAGGAGAACTTAATATTAGTGATGTATTTGAATTAGAATTTTTTTCTTTAACAGGTTGAACTGTTTCAACCCGACTTTCAGATTGTGCATCATCCGCTCTAAGTATATTATTTGTATATTCGATAAAGCTATCTAATTTTTCATTTAATTTATAATTTTTATAAGCGAGATAACCAATAGCAACAAATGCAAGAATTAAAAAAATTATAAGACTGAAAAAGATTCTAGCATTCTTTTTTTCAGACATTTTAATTTCCTCCTACCATTACTATAGTTGAGTACCTGTCTATCTGTATTTATTATATCATACTTTCCAGAAATCTCACCTATTTAAAGGGTAGTCAACGCGTTAGGGATTGTAGGGGCAGCCCTGAAAGGGCTGTTCCGAAGGAATGGAGCCGAAAGGCGGAACCCCGGAAAGCCCGACCG
>JAEEGK010027252.1_pt1 | contig 11555 bp, 8 predicted proteins | sample 8958771 | NCBI WGS metagenome assembly JAEEGK01 (sample SAMN16246547, study PRJNA631951) | gut metagenome | biome: gut microbiome; feature: rumen; material: SC-attached | host: Bos | place: Iran: Karaj | collected 2018-10 | reverse complement strand
CATTAAGAGGTTTCGGGTAGTTTATATGGCTAGAGCACCAACTGATAAAACGAAAATATGCGGATAGTTTATGTATGAAGGGCAACATCTGTATGTCGTGACGATCATTCTCTCGGTTTTTCCTGTTGCCAATTTCAACAAAAACCAACACAAAACCACCTGTAATAATTGATGATAAGATGGTTAATACGGTCTGGTATAGCATTAAGTATTCCATATTTGAATTGTCTTATTTACAAATATTTTCTTTCATCATTTCAATCAATTTATAAATCCCTGTTGATGGATTCTGGAACTCACGTAGTTTTTTTGCTCTAACAACTGCTAAGTCTGTATTGTCGTTCAAAAAAGAATTTTGTGTGTCGGTAAAAGCCGATTTGGAATAATTCTTCCACACGGGAGCACTTTTCTTCAACTCTTTGATGAGTGCATCCGTTTCGATGGCAGCCTTTTGGTCTTTGGCATGAAGCAATAACCATATCTCAAAGCATGGATTGCTTAGCAGCATTTCAGCCTTGCACTTCCGCAATTACTCATTGATGGCTTGTACATCCATGTCGTACATGAGGAATGTGTGCACCTTATCCCATTGAGAGATTTTGAGTTCCTTTGTACGTTTCTCAACCAGCGATGGCGTGATCTTTGTGCCTTCTATGTGCGAAATGATTCTGATGGGTGACTTATACCACGATTTCAGAAGATTGATATAGCAAACCTCTGTCTCGCCCTCGCAAATGACAAGAGCAATCTTTCGCATTCGCAAAGATGGTGACGGTTCTCTTTTGCTTGCCATAATCAGCCTTCCAATAATTGTTTGATACTTGACACCGATGAATCAACATAAGGCACAGCATCAAAACGTCCTTGTATATATCCCTTTTCGGCATCCATATTTTCACGGAAATCTTTGAAGTCGTATAATGAATACATTTCCGTTGCACCTTGTTCCGACTTGTTGACAAAAACAATCTGGTCACGTCTCAGTCTCTTGACATCGATGAGGTTCGTGTTATGGGATGTGAACAATAACTGACTGCTCTCTGAGGCATGAATCAAGTCGAGAATGAAATCAGCTAGACGAGTATGAAGTCCCATGTCAAACTCATCCATCATAATGCTCTTCTTATTCTTTACCACATCCAAGAGGCGTATCAGAATCTGGAACAATTTTCTTGTACCATTAGATTCTTCCATGTCCATGTCGAACATGATGTCCTTTTGGTTGCGATGGAACGTCTTGAAATGGAGCACATCCACCAACTTGTATGATAGTTCCGTTTGTCCAGGAACAACTACAGGAGCCGGCATTTGCTCTTTCCTTGCCTCGATGTCAGTAATATCTGTATCGCATATTTCAAGTGCTTTGAGTATCACCTTCTTGTAGGCATTGAAACTATCCAGCACCATCATATCGTTCACGTTCACAAGCCCCAGCAGGAATTGATTCATGAAATAACGATATAACTTTTGTGCTATATCACGGTTCATAGAGCTGGCACGACTTAGGAAAAGGTTCTTCTCACTGGTGTTTGTAACCACATCCGAAGGCTTAGCCATAACGCCAGTACCAAAACTGTATTTCCCATCTGCATCACGAACAAAGATCTTTGCACGTCTGCCAACTGGGTAATGATATAGACTTTCGCTGATAATACGTTCACGAGTTAATTCAAAAGCGTATTCGTATTCCACGTCATCGCACACAAAATCAATCAAGAACTTACTTGATTTATCTTGCCAACCATCAAATTTGAAAGGCTCGAAATTGAATGTCGCACCTTCGTTGTAGAGGTGTGACTCCAAAATCATTCTACAGCAAAAAGTAATGGCTTTCAGAATATTCGATTTGCCAGAAGCGTTAGGCCCAAACAGTCCAATAGTTTTAAGTACGGGCACACCGTTCCACTCCATCACATTATGACTTAACTCCCGTGCAAGAGCTGTATTGATGTTTCCTGCTCTGAAGTCGATTCTTATTCTATCTCTAATAGAAAAGAAATTCTCAAATTCGATTTTTAATATCATTACATATTTGATTTTGTAGAATTGCTGCAAAAATAGCAATTAAATTCGATTTTGCAAAGGTTTTAGAGTAAAAATAGTTATAATATAGCTGCTTTTTAACATTTATCAACCGAAACAAAGGCTTGAAGTGACAAAAACGAATAAACTTCAAATACTTACGCTTGTCTAATGGAATCCAAACTAATCAAGCTACTCTTACGGCAAAAATGCTAAAGGGAAAAGTGAAACACGTTTCACAAATAGGGTATGCCTAAGCCTATTTGCAAGAAAACGCCTTGAAAGGCAGATGGTGTATACTCATCTATTGCCAAAATCTGCCAATACTGGCAACTTTTAGTCATGAACATCTATCACTCTACATTATATTTCTGTCAATATTGGCGTTTTTTTTACTCCAAGTACTCGACTTCTCATCCCATTGATAATGACTCAACACTCACGATATTTTGCAGAAAAGCATTAAATACTTGATAAAATAATCAAAATTTCACCTCAAATAATAAAAATTAAGCATATTTTTACCTATTTTTGAATTGTTTTTAGTATCTTTGTGACCTAAAGATTTGAGTTTTGAAGAACTTACGTTCATAATCTATAAATCAATTCAGTAAATCGAATATGGGTACAAACATATATATGCGAAAGATTCCAAGAATGGAACGTCAAAAAGAGTTGATGGAGTTAATATCCAAGCAGTATCAGCAAAGGATTGACTCTATTAAAAAGGATGCAGGTCGTTGTCCTGGCGAGTCTGATAGGTCTTTGGATGAAGACATAGACTCGTTGCGTCAACAAATATATGAAGAGGTGCATATTGGAAAATGCTCACGTGGATGGAAGTTCTTGTTTGCTCCCAATCCTCAATTCTATCAAGAAAGAAAGGACTCTGTTTTAGCTTTTATTCATTCAGAGGGTTGGATATTGATGGATGAATATGGGGAAAGCATAGATCCAGATAAGTTTTGGGAAGAATATGTTGTTTCTCAAGAAAAAGGTTTCACAATTGCAACCTATCAAGAATGGCAAATCCAACACGGAGAAACAATTCAATCCAGGGCTGCTTCATTTGAGCACGAAACGGCAGAAGGCCTTCGCTTTGCAAATGATGCAGACTTTAGTTAAAGAACTGATTACAATTGACAATAAACAATTATGGCAAAATTAAATCGTATAAGAATTGTTCTGGCTGAACGCGATCTAAATAACAAGTGGTTGGCGGATAAGTTGGGAAAGGATCAGGCAACTATATCCAAATGGGTAACAAACACTACCCAACCCAGCCTTGAAACACTCATAGCTATTGCCAATGCACTTGAAGTACCTGTGCAGGAGTTGGTGAGACAGGAAGAATTCAATCAAGAGAAATAAGTCGAATGATAACAAAAGACGAAATACAAGAACTGCTGCATAGCACGGAAACCTATCGTGTGGAGCGAACCACGTCAACAGGTGACATGGATAAGTTCCAGGAGGCTATCTGTGCCTTTGCTAATGACCTGCCAAACTCACGAAAGAATGGCTACCTGATATTGGGTGCTTACGACAATGGAGAGTTGTCGGGTCTGAAGGTCACCGATGACTTGCTGAAGAAGATTGCAGCCATACGCATCAACGGAAACGTCTTGCCTATACCTGTTATGAGTGTTGACCGTTTCCAGTTTCCGGAAGGTGACTTGTTGGTTGCTGAGGTCAGCCCATCCGATCTGCCGCCTGTTCGCTATCGTGGTCGCACGTTTATACGTATCGGTCCTCGTCGCGACATAGCTACCGAAGCGGAAGAACGCATCCTTGCAGAACGAAGAATGTCTTTCATGGCCACCTTTGACACCATGCCTTGTTTGGCAGCAAAACTCTCTGACGTCAACACAGACTTGTTGCGCACAAAGTATCTGATACCGCTATTAGGTAATGAGTTAGTGGAGTCAGATAAGCGCCCTATCGAGGAACAGATGGCCGCTGTGGGCATGTATGACACGGAGCATCAATGCCCCACATACGCAGCAGTCGTCTTGTTTGGCTACAGACCACGCCGTTTTATGCCAGGTCTGTATGTGCAGTATGTACGCTTCAAGGGTGAGGACGTGACCAGTGAGGTAGAAAACGAAATGCAGCTGGAAGGCAATTATTGTGAACTGCTGCCACGTCTGGAATCGCTTTTGGAGTTGTCCGTCATCAAGAAGAAGCCCGTTTTCGTTTCTATCCTACGCGAGGAGATGGTCAGCAACTACCCCTATCAGGCTATCCGAGAGCTTCTTCTTAACGCCTGTATGCACCGCGATATGCAGAGTAATACACCACTTCGTTTTTATGAGTTTGCCAGCCATCTGGAGATTCTGAATGCTGGTGGTTTGTATGGCAATGCCCGTCCTGAGAATTTCCCACGCATCAATGATTATCGCAATCCGCTTGTAGCCAGTGCCATGAAGACGCTTGGCTATGTAAATATGTTCAGCCGTGGTATCGGTCAGGTGCAGACAGACCTGAAAGAAAACGGAAACAAACCTGCTCAGTTTGATGTGAGCATGCTGACGGCATTTTTGGTGACCGTGGAACAAAAGGATATAGAGCAATTCAAATTTGTTCCTTCTGATGGTGCGCCAATGGTCTCTTCAGGAGACGACGTCACAAGTTTGTCCCAAGCTTTGTCACAAGTCTTGTCACAAGTTTGTCCCAAGCTGGATGTGTCGCATTATCCTGACGCAACCGCTATTCTCATAGCTCTGTGTAAAGAACCACAATCATTGAAAGAATTGATGGAAAAGACCAAAGAAAAGAATAGAGGAAGAATAAAGAATAATGTATTGCAGCATTTGTGTGAGTCTGGTCTGGTAGAACCGACGATAAAGGATGTTCCAAACAGTCCGAAACAGAAATATGCGCTAACTGATAATGGTAGAGAAAAGCTTCAAACTATATCGTAGCAAGGACGTAGAGAGACGTAGGATATGCGATCGATAGTCTCTCGATAGGGTAAGAAGATAGTAAGAAGTAAACAAGAATAAAAACAAATAGGAAGATATGATTGCATTTGTTGATACAGAGGTCAATCCGCAGACGAAGAAGGTGGCGGATTATGGAGCAGTCAGGGAGGATGGTGCAGTGTTGCACTCTAGTTCCAAGGCTGACTTCGATGCCTTTGTGTCAGAATGCGATACGATATGTGGACACAATATCATCAACCACGACTTAAAATATACTTCACTAAGGAGTAATCTTACAATTGTTGATACACTGTTTCTATCACCTTTACTTTTCCCCAAACGACCTTATCATCATCTGGTCAAGGATGATAAGCTACAGGTAGATGAACTGAACAATCCTGTAAATGATTCTATGAAGGCTCGCGACTTATTAAATGACGAGGTGGCAGCTTGGAATCAGTTGACGGATAACAGAAAGGAGATCTACTATTACCTGTTGAATGAAACACAAGAGTTCGGAGGGTTCTTCAAGTATATTGGATATTCGCCAAATGTCAGTTGGATATCATCAATATTTTCATCCAAACAGGATTGGAAGCAATTGATTCTAAAGGTGTATGAGGGGAAAGTATGCAATCATGCAGACTTTGAGACCTTGGTCAAACAGTATCCTATTGAGTTGGCATATTGTTTAGCAGTAATCGGTGCTGACGACATCTTTTCTATCACTCCAGCATGGGTAATACGAAACTATCCACAGGTGGTGAATGTGATGAACATGCTGTGCAACACATCTTGTGGAGATTGTGACTATTGTCATAAGCGATTGGATGCTCATTACGGATTGAAAGAGTTCTTTGGCTATGATGAATTCCGTATCTTCGATGGCGTATCAATGCAACAACAAGCGGTAGAGTCTGCCATCCGGGGGGAATCCTTGCTGACGATATTCCCAACAGGTGGTGGCAAGAGTCTCACGTTTCAACTACCTGCTTTGATGGCTGGACGGAACACACATGGACTAACTGTGATTATCTCTCCTTTGCAGTCGTTGATGAAGGACCAGGTTGATAACCTTGCTGCCCGTGGTATTAGTGACGCTGTGACCATCAATGGATTGTTAGACCCTATCGAACGAGCAACAGCCATAGAGCAGGTAGCTGATGGAACAGCCAATCTACTTTATATCGCTCCAGAAATGTTGCGTAGTAAGACCATAGAGCGACTGTTGATGGGACGCCATGTTGTTCGTTTTGTGATAGATGAGGCACACTGCTTCTCTGCTTGGGGTCATGACTTTCGTGTAGATTATCTGTATATCGGTGATTTCATTCGTCAGTTGCAGGAAAAGAAACAGTTGGAACAGCTCATTGCAGTATCTTGTTTTACAGCGACTGCCAAGCAAAAAGTAATTAGCGATATTTGCGACTACTTCAGAGCAAAGTTGGGCTTGGAACTGAAGGTATTCGCTGCCAATGCAGAGCGCAAGAACCTGCGTTACTCCGTGCTTCATGCTGATACTGCTGATGAGAAATATAACCTACTTCGCTCATTGATTCTTGGGCACAATTGCCCTTCGATAGTATATGTGTCACGTACTAAACGTACTCGCGATTTAGCACAGCACTTGGTTAACGACGGCATAAGAGCTTTGCCATTCAATGGAAAAATGGAGGCTGCCGAGAAAGTGAAGAACCAGAATGCTTTTATGAGTGGTGAAGCTCAGGTGATTGTTGCCACTTCTGCGTTCGGTATGGGCGTTGATAAGAAAGACGTGGGATTGGTGGTACACTATAACATTAGCGACTCATTGGAGAACTACGTGCAAGAAGCTGGCCGTGCGGGACGAGACCCACAGATGCAGGCAGAATGCTATGTGCTATATGCTGACAGCGACCTTGATAAGCACTTCATTCTCCTTAATCAGACAAAGCTTAGCATCAGTGAGATTCAGCAAGTATGGAAAGCCGTCAAGGATCTTACGTCTAAGCTAGATAAAGTAAGTTGTTCGCCATTAGATATAGCACGTCAGGCTGGATGGGGAGACGAAATAGACGATATTGAGACTCGTGTTAAGGCTGCCATAGCAGCGCTTGAGGATGCAGGATACATTCAGCGTGGCAGTAACTCACCACATGTGTTTGCAACAGGCATTGCCGTAAAGAATATGGATGAGGCTCGTCGCAAACTGATGGTCTCACCTCTCTTTGATGAACAGTCGCGTGAGGAAGCAGCGCGAATTATCAAATCGCTTATCAGTGCCCGTGCTACAGCAGAAGGTAGAGGAGCGGAGGCTGAGAGTAGGGTGGACTATCTTGCTGATATTCTTGGAATGAACAAGGCAACTGTCATCAGGATTATTAATCTGATGCGCCAAGATGGCTTGTTGGCTGATAGTCGTGATATGCAGGCATGGATTACTAAGAGTACAACGGTGAGAAACCTTGATGCTATGCTGCGACTTGAGCAATTTATGTTACAGCAATTCTCAGAAGAGTCACGCCGGTTTAGCTACAAGGAACTGAATGAAGAAGCTCAGAAGGTAGGCATGAATTATTCCAATGTTAAGCGGCTTAGAATGTTGCTTCACTTCATGACGCTGAAAGGATATATCTATAAGCAAGAGCACAGCATTACAGGTTACGTCAACGTGCGGCTTCAATCTACCAAAGAGGTAACTAAGAACCGATTCGAACGGCGGATGGATATTAGCAGGTTTATTGTTGATTGTTTGAGTGCTCAGAAGGATGATACTAAAGACACGACACTTGTTAACTTCTCTGTTGTAGAGCTACTCCAACAATTCATTACCAGTCGTCAAGAAACGATATTTTCAGACAATGAAAAGCCCACAATCGCTGATGTTGAGGAAGCATTGCTATATCTTACCAAAACAGAACTGATGAAGATAGAGGGGGGATTTCTAGTTATCTATAATACCATGCAGATAGGCCGTCTCGTTGCTACACGTACACGATATGGTAAGGAACAATACCGATTGCTAGACGAATTCTATAAGCAGCGAATCCGTCAGATACACATTGTTGGTGAATATGCCAACCTGATGGTTCATGACTACAATGCAGCACTTCGTTTTGTCAATGACTATTTTACAATGGATTTCCGCAAGTTCATCAATCAGTATTTCAAAGAAGAACGACGTGCACAGATAGATCTAAATATCACTCCTGCCAAATACAATAAACTTTTTGGTGAACTCTCCAATCGTCAATGTGAGATTATTGATGATAAAGAGTCGAAATATATTGTGGTGGCAGCAGGACCAGGAAGCGGTAAGACGCGCGTGTTGGTGCACAAGTTGGCATCACTGCTTCTGCTTGAGGATGTAAAACACGAGCAACTACTGATGCTTACGTTCTCAAGAGCTGCAGCTACCGAGTTTAAGAAACGACTCATAGATTTGGTCGGTAACGCTGCGCACTATGTGGAGATTAAGACCTTTCACTCCTATAGCTTTGACCTTATTGGTAAACAAGGAAATTTGGATGAGGCAAAAGATGTGGTAAGACGTGCTGCAGAGATGATAGAAAATGGCGAGGTAGAAGCATCTAAGATAGCCAAGAGCGTGCTTGTCATTGACGAGGCTCAGGATATGGGAAAGGATGACTTCCGATTAGTTCAAGCTCTGATGCACCAAAATGAAGAAATGCGAGTCATAGCAGTTGGTGATGACGACCAGAATATCTATGGCTTCCGTGGTTCCGATTCAAGATACATGCAGTCGCTCGTTGAGCAAGATGGTGCGAAGTTGTACGAAATGACAGATAACTACCGGTCTGCGAAAGCTGTTGTTGATTGTGCCAACCGCTATGTACTGCGGATTCCTGGTCGTCTGAAACATACTTCCATCAAATCTGCAATAGGAGAGGAAGGCAAAGTGATGGCCTTGAAGTCGCTTATGGATGCTGAAATTAAAGTAGAAGGAAGTACCGCAATACTTACACGTACTAATGAAGAAACGATGCAGGTAGCCTACGAATTGGAACAACAGGTCTTCATGCTACCGTTGCACAGTCAATGGGAGGCTTCCGTTTTGGTAATCTTGCAGAAGTGCGCTATTTCCTTAAACAACTTGGAGGAAAAGACGATGTTACCATTTCGAAAGAAAAGTGGAATGAGGCCAAACAACGTACGCTCGAAATATACGCCTCAAGCACTTGTCTGAACGTCATAAAGCATTTCTTTGCTGATTTTGAGGCAACTCGGCAGGTATATTATCGCAGCGATTTGCGAGAGTTTATCTTCGAGTCGAATATTGAGGATTTCATTGCTACTGATGATAAGTCGGTGTTTGTAAGCACCATCCACAAAGCAAAAGGACGTGAGTTTGATAACGTGTATCTCTTGTCGCCAATTCCAGACGGAAGGGATGTCAACGATGTGCGAGCCTATTATGTGGGGCTCACTCGCGCAAAGCGAAACCTTTACCTTGTTACAAATTCTCCCACTGAGTATTCTTCTATATCAATAGCTTTAAACATGCACGATGTTATCCTTGATTTTTTTAAGGGACGCAAGGATATTGTGCTTCGACTTAGAAGTGGTGACAACCTGCAATACAAAGACGGATATTTGCTGAGTGAGCAAAGTGTCAACATCATTGCGCTATCTGCGTCAGGAAAAGACAAACTAAAGGCGTGGACTGATAAGGGCTATGAAGTTACGAGTGCAAAAGTGAACTATATTTTGGCTTGGAGACCCCAAGACTCTGATGTGGAATATGCCGTTTGTTTGGCGAATGTGGTTATATCTAAAAATGGAAATTCCACAGAAGAAATACGTCTCAATAATACAGCCCTATAAAAGATTAATAATCTGCTAAGATATTAGTTACAGACAAAAATGGTGAATGGGAAAATAGTCCATCTAAGGAATTTTCTTGAGAAACTTGATGTTATCAGGAAACGATATGAGGATATTGAGGCTCGGAAAGACCAGTTCAATATCTTCACAGCAATGTTTGATGAATCAGACGAGGTGAATTTACATTCTCAATTTATCTTCTCACTTCTCAATTTCAAAACAGGCAATGAGTATCGCTATCTAAATGCCTTTCTGAAATGTGTTGATAGCTCTTTCGAATACAACTTGAATTCGTTGGAAATTCATAAGGAGTTACATGATATTGATATCTTGCTGCTGGACAAGTCAACGAAGCGAGCTGTCATTATTGAGAATAAGATCTATGCTTCCGACAGTAATCATGAAAATGAAGGGCAATTAGAGAAGTACTACAGGATTATCATTGAAGAGGAAAAGATACCTGAAGACAACATCGAAGTGTATTATCTTTCTCTTGACGGGCATGAGCCTTCTACGGAAAGTGTTTCCACAAACAACAAGTATCCAAAGTTGTGCGAGAAGGTCCAGTGTATCTCTTATCCCAATGAAATCGTCAGATGGTTGCAAGGATGTATGCCGTTTGTTTATGACAAGCCCTTTCAACGAGAAACAATTATACAATACATTAAATTGATTGATGATATGACAAATAATGTTGATATAGAAGAGAGAGTTGAAATAAAGAAATTGATTGGCGAGTCAAAGAGCAATTTAGAAAGCGCCAAGCTCCTTATTGACAACGTCAAACATTTACATTGGCATACTATAGCTGATTTCTGGAATGGCTTGGTAGTTGTTTTAGAAAAGAATGGCTATGAGGTGTTGCAGAAGCCAACGGAAGAGGACTTTTCAGACATCGCTCATGGAAGCAGTAGAAAGAGGAATAATGCAAGTCTTTCGATTGAAATCAAAACGACGTTACCCTTTAATATTCAATTGGAAGAATATTCTGATGACTTGTTGTACTTTGGCGTAGGGAATGATCAGAAGCTACCCAAACAATATGTCAAGGCGTTTGAAACACTTGTGGCAAATAATGAGGATTACGAAGATGATGAGAATTGGTATATATGGAAATATCCATCAATTCCAAAGGACGAAAATATAGATTCCTGGGATATTAATAATGATGCCACCTTCCATCTTATCGATGATAGTTTTCGTCAGCGAATTACTTCTGTAATCATTGATGACATTACCAAATTCACTAAAGATGTTGAGGATTGCTTAAAAGCAGTGGAAGATAATAAATAATGAAACAGAAGAATCACGGAACGGTTCTTTGATCCGCTGAAGATGGCTGATGTGATAATAATGAACGGAATAAAAACGTTATAAGAATATAGGTAAGACGAGATATGAGCGAAAAGCAGAAATATATTGACTTTGAGGCTTACGAACGTGTGGCAGAGCCACATAAACGTGAGCGGGTTTCGGCTTGGCGTACTGCGATAGGACTTCAAGACGTAGATGGGCTTCGTATGTCTGACTATCTGAAGGAAATCGCGGTAAAGCACATTGAGGGTGACATCACCATCGATGAGGTGAGAGAACAGCTACAGTCTTATTATATGAATGGATGACGAGAACGACACCCATACAAGTACCCGTACAAGTACCCATACAAGTTCAATCGACATACAACCGCCTTCTGAGAATGTAACGCGTTTGGTATTGGCAATCGGTAAAGAAGAAATGAGTGTGAAGAGTATGATGGAAGCCGTAGGGTTGAAGAACCGTCCAAAC
>JAEEGK010027249.1_pt1 | contig 11557 bp, 10 predicted proteins | sample 8958771 | NCBI WGS metagenome assembly JAEEGK01 (sample SAMN16246547, study PRJNA631951) | gut metagenome | biome: gut microbiome; feature: rumen; material: SC-attached | host: Bos | place: Iran: Karaj | collected 2018-10 | reverse complement strand
TAGTTATGAAGGACGGTGTTATCCAGCAGGTTGATACACCTCAGAACCTTTATGATGCTCCTAACAACCTCTTCGTTGCAGGTTTCATGGGATCACCTCAGATGAACTTCATTAACTCCATCGTTGGACGTGAAGGCAATAAGGTTACACTTACATTTGGTTCAACAACCATTACCATTCCCGAGATCAAGGCTAAGAAGCTTATTGATGCAGGTTATGAAGGAAAGACCGTTGTTCTCGGTATCCGTCCCGAGGATATCAAGGACGAGGAAATGTTCATCAGCAATTCTCCTGAAAGCATTGTTGAAGTTACCGTTCGTGTATACGAGCTTCTCGGTGCCGAAGTATTCCTTTATCTTGATGTTGACAACTACGAGATCACAGCGCGTGTTAATCCTCGTACAACAGCTCGTCCCGGCGACCAGATCAGAGTTGCTATGGATCTTAGCAAGCTTCACATCTTCGATAAGGAGACCGAGCAGGTTATCACTCACTAATAGATATTTTAAGATTTTTACCCGGTCAGGTGCTTATACCCGACCGGGTTTTTTTGTGCGATAAGCGAATGCCAACAACTGAAGCCTGCTTGCAAACTTAATAAAAAAGTGTTTTACATAAGCGGATAAAAGTGATAAAATTATATTGGTGTGTTTTAATCCGGGGTAAGCAGCGGGATAAAAAGCATTCCGTTGCAAGCATATAAGTAGCAGAGAAAAGGGGTAGACAGATGATTTCAAATCAGATTTTGCAAAATGTTATCGAAGGTATAAAGGCGATATCGAGAGTGGATATCTGTATTATGGATACCGAGGGCAAGGCTTTGGCCCAGACCATGAACAAGACGGATGAATATGAGAGCGCCGTACTTGCCTTTGTAGGTTCGCCCGCAGAGAGCCAGTCGCTGCAGAGCACACATTTCTTTAAGGTATTCGATGACACGCAGATGGAATACATCCTTGTGGTAAAGGGTGAATCCGAGGACGTTTATATGGTCGGAAAGATGGTGGCTTTCCAGATACAGAGTCTGATAGTTGCATACAAGGAAAGATATGATAAGGATAATTTCATAAAGAACCTGCTTTTGGACAACCTGCTGCTGATAGACATATACAACCGTGCAAAGAAGCTTCACATTGATGCTGAGGCAAGAAGAGTTGTATTTATCGTTGAGACCAGCATAGAGAAGGACAATATGGCGCTTGAGACCGTAAGGACGATGTTTGTCTCAACGAAATCAAAGGATTTCATCACCGCCGTTGATGAAAAGAACATTATAATCGTTAAAGAATTACGTCCCACCGACGGCTATGACGAGCTTGACAAGATAGGAAAGGTTGTTCTCGACATGCTGAATACCGAGGCTATGGCAAAGGTCAGAGTTTCTTACGGTACCATCGTTACAGAGCTTAAGGATGTATCACGTTCTTATAAGGAAGCAAAGATGGCACTTGATGTAGGAAGGATCTTCTATACCGAGAGGAATATCATTGCTTACAGCAATCTGGGGATAGGACGTCTTATCTATCAGCTTCCCATGCCTCTCTGCAAAATGTTCATCAGGGAGATCTTTGAAGGACAGCTTCCGAGCGACTTTGACGAGGAGACCATCACGACCATAAACAAGTTCTTTGAGAACAACCTTAACGTTTCCGAGACCTCGAGACAGCTTTACATACACAGGAATACGCTTGTTTACAGGCTTGACAAGATACAGAAGATGACGAACCTGGATTTAAGGACCTTTGAAGATGCTATAACCTTCAAGATGGCACTCATGGTAGTCAAGTACATGGAGTATGTCGAGCATAACGGATTCTGATCAAGATTTTAGAAATCAAAATTTTTGAATGGGGAAACCTGATTATGAGAAATTACGATATTGAGAGGGCGCTTTACGGAGATGTCGAACCTCCGGTTATAAGGCTTGATGATGTTTGCAAGGATTACGCAGATGATGTGCATGCCTTGAAGCATCTTAATCTTGTGGTGAACAAGGGCGAGTTCGTTTTCGTTATAGGAAGCAGCGGCTCAGGTAAGTCTACGTTCATAAAGCTCCTTTTAAAAGAGATACCCGCCACCTCAGGCAAGATATATGTCATGGGAAGGGATATCTCCCGTCTTAAGAAGAACGACATTGCAAGGCACAGGAGGAACATAGGCATAGTGTTCCAGGATTTCCGTCTGCTTCCGGAGATGACTGTCTTTGAGAATGTGGCATTTGCAATGAGGGTCGTCGAAACACCGATGCAGAAGATAAGAACGGAGGTACCTAAGATACTTTCGATAATGGGATTGTCCGAAAGGCTTTCGGCATATCCGAAGGAGCTGTCCGGAGGCGAACAGCAGAGAGTGGCACTTGCAAGGGCACTGGTAAACAATCCGATGCTGCTCCTTGCGGACGAGCCTACAGGAAACCTCGATCCGAGGAACTCGTGGGAGATCATGAGGCTTCTGGATGACATAAATAAAAAAGGGACTACAGTCATTGTTGTTACCCACAACAAGGAAATCGTCGATATGATGCAGAAGCGCGTTGTTCATCTGAACAGGGGCGTGCTTACAAATGATTACGAAAAGGGCGGATATCTGAATGCGAAAATTTAGTACCTTTTTTTACGGAATGGGACAGGGCATAAAGAATATTTTCAGGAACAGGGTTTTTTCCCTGGCATCCATAGCCACCATGGCAGCCTGCCTGTTTTTATGCGGTGTTTTTTATGCTGTCATAGCCAATTTCAGGAGCATGATCTCAAAGGCCGAAACAAGGGTCGGCATAACAGTGTTTTTTGATGAAGGCATAACAGATGAACAGATAACCGAGATTGGCGAAAAGATAAAGAAGAGAGCTGAGGTCTCGGAAGTGATACTTACCACGGCCGAGGAGGCGTGGGAACAGTACAAGAAAGAAAAGCTCTCTCCGGAGCTGATAGAGACCTTCGGTTCGGACAATCCTCTGGAGAATTCAGCCTCGTACACTATTTATATGAACGATATATCCATGCAGGAATCCCTTTCAAGGTTCTTAAGGGATATGGAAGGGATCCGTAAGGTCAACAACAAGAAGGATGTTTCCGAAAGCCTTACCGGTATAAACAGCGTGCTTTCGGTACTTGCGATCTCGATCATCATCATCCTCTTGGGAGTAACCATTTTCCTTATCGGGATAACGATATCCACCGGCGTATCGGTCAGGAAGCAGGAAATCTCGATCATGAAGCTGATAGGAGCAACCAATTTCTTCATTAGGATCCCTTATCTGGTTGAAGGTATACTGATAGGTCTTATCGGAGCGATCATCCCTCTGGTGATCCTTAATTTCAGCTACGGTGCGATAATAAATGCACTTAAGGAGAACTTTAACATTCTTCTTTCGGAGACAGAATTCGTAAATGTAAATGAGATCATGAAGGTTCTCATACCTGTATTGCTGCTGTTGGGCATAGGCATAGGCTTCATCGGAAGCAATGTAACTCTCGGCAGACAGCTTAAGAAGATAGAGGTTCAGTAACGGGAGAATTCAGATTTATCATAAAAGGAAGGTTTTATAATGCGCGGAAAGAAAAAACTGGCATTCTTCATATGTATAATAGGTATTATCGTTACCGTTATGTCCGGAACCATGAGTGCGATCCCCTTCGTTCCGGCAGGTGCGGTCAATTCTGACCCGAAAAAAGAATATGAGGAAAAGCTTAAAGCCGCAAAGGAACAGAAACAGGCATTAGAGGAAAAGAAAAAGGAACAGGAGGCTCTGATCAAGGAGTTTTCCGAGGAAAAGGACAATATACAGACATATATCCAGGAGCTTGACCTTAACTTAAACGAGATCTCCTTGAGAATCTTTGAATTACAGAAGGAAATCGAGAAGACGGAGCAGGAGCTTGAGCAGACAAAGCTGGATCTGGAGGAAGCCAAAAAGACCGAGGCAGACCAGTACGAGACTATGAAGAAAAGGATCGCGTACATGTATGAAAACGGTGAGACCTCGTATGTGGAGATATTGCTTAACTCCGGAAGTATATCCGATTTCCTTAATCAGGTCGAGTATGTTCAGGATATAGCAAATTACGATAACAGTCTTCTTGACAGATACAAGGAATCAAAGAAGAACGTAGAGGAACATGAGGCACTGCTTGAAGCCACTCTTGAGGAGCTTAAGGTTATGCGTGAATCGGAGGAGACCGAACAGACCACCGTTGCCGACCTCATGGCACTTAAGGCAGCAGAGATAGAAATGCTTACCGAGAAGCTCGGTATCGCCGATGAATATCTGTTCAATTACATGTCTGAGATAAGCAGCAAGGAAGTCGAGATAGAGGAGATCATCGAGGCAGAGCAGAAGAGGATAGAAGAGGAAGAACGTAAGCGTAAAGAGGAAGAGGAAAGACGTAAGCGTGAGGAGGAAGAGGCAAGGCGCAAGGCCCAGCAGGAGTCCGGAAACATAACAAGGCCTTCTTCAACGGACGGATATGATGCAACGGCCATAAACCGCGTAAAGCTTACGGATGAGACAAATATCTACAAGATGACCTGGCCGCTTCCGGGAGATCACAGGACTTACTCAAAGTTCGGACCGAGAATTGCTCCCCTGCCCGGAGCATCAACCTATCATAAGGGCTGGGATATCGGCGGAGAATTCGGAGCGCCGATGGTTTCGGTACTTGCGGGAACGGTTGTTGCGGTAGGCTATAATGAGTCCGCAGGTAATTTCGTAAAGGTTGAGCATCAGCCCGGATTTGTCAGCGTTTACTGCCATTGTTCAAAGACGCTTGTGAGCGAAGGTCAGTATGTACAGCAGGGGCAGCAGATAGCCCTTGTCGGATCTACGGGAACATCAACATCACCGCACCTGCATTTTGCGATCCAAAAGAACGGTGACTTCATAGATCCCGATCCTTATATAGGTTATTTGGAGTGATAATCAATGAAATCCGAAGGTTTTTTAAAAGGCGTGCTGGTCGGAGTTTGCCTTATGTTCGGCTCGGTAATGATCGCCATGCTGATATTTTTCCTGTTTTTTAAAAAACCCCGCTATGAAAACTTTGAGAACGGGGCGCTTTCGGGCTCCGGCTCAAGCACGGAAACATTTGAAGCATTTGCGGATAAGGAAAAATATATCCTGAATACCATAAATCAATATTTTTACAAGGACAAGGATGTCAGTGAGATATATGATGATGTATATCGTAAGCTTGTTGATTCACTTGACGATCCCTACAGCTATTATTTTTCCGAGGAAGAGCTTAAAAGCACGATGACCAGATATGACGGTGAATATGTCGGTATTGGATGTATCATCGGACAGCTGGATGACTCCTTAGAGCTTATCTGCACGGCTGTTTATGAAGATTCGCCGGCAAAAAAGTCGGGGCTGCAGCCGGGAGATATCTTTATATCGGTAAACGGTACGGATATAACCGGGATGGATAGGCAAACAGCTCTGGCTATGCTTAAAGGGGAAGAGGGAGAGACTCTTAAGGTCATAGTAAAAAGAGACGGTGAAAACATCGAGCTAAATATAACATTAGATACGATTGAGCTTAAGACCATCACCTCCCAAATGGTGGATGAAACCGAGAAAATCGGGTATATATACTGCATTTCATTTAATGCACATACCACAGATCAGTTTAAAGCCGCTATAGATGACCTTGAAAAACAGGGCATGGAAAAGCTGATAATAGACTTAAGGGAAAATCATGGCGGAGTATATGATGCAGCGGTTACCATGCTTGACCGTATGATAGAGAAGGATAAGCTCCTTGTGTATACGGAGGATCGAAACGGGAATAAGGAGTCTTCGTATTCGGAGGATGATCTTAAGTTTGACAAGCCTGTCGTCATTCTGATAAACGGGAATACAGCCAGTGCGTCAGAGCTGTTTACCCAGACCATGCGGGATTATGAAAAAGCGACGGTCGTAGGTACCCGTTCATTCGGGAAAGGCATATATCAGGGTTTATACAGACTTGGTGACGGATCCGGCTTGAGGCTTACGAACGGAAGATATTTCTCACCCAAGGGCATATGCATACACGGAGAGGGTATAAAGCCTGACATAGAGCTTGAACTTGACGAAGGGCTTGAAAAAATAGCGGTCTGGAAGCGTACAGAGGACAACCAGTTACAGGCGGCAATCGACTATCTGAAAAAAAATACCTGAAAAAAAGAAAATGCGCTTGCATTTTCTTTTTTTCTGTGATATAGTATCCACGTTAAACGGACAAATGTAGTTTTGAGAAAAACAGAAAGGCCCGGATATGAGTGAGAAGGATAAGTATTATCTGGTAAAGGAAAAGGCAGTACCTGAGGTTCTGTTGAAAGTCATAGAAGCAAAAAGACTTCTGGACTCGGGAAAGGCCGTTACCGTACAGGAAGCTGCGGAACAGCTTGGGATTAGCAGAAGTTCCTTTTATAAATATAAGGATGATATATTCCCGTTCCATGAGAACAGCCGCGGAAAGACTATAAACATCATGTTTTTGCTGGACGATGAGCCGGGACTGCTTTCAAATGTATTGAACGAGATTGCCAAGTGCAGGGCAAACATCCTTACCATACACCAGAGCATACCCATCGGCGGTATCGCTTCCATTACCATGGGTATGGAGATGCGCCCGGACACAAGAGAAATAAATGACATAATCACCGCGATCGAGGGGATACGCGGTATCAACTCCTTGAAAATTCTTGGCAGGGAGTAAATTTTAAAGCAGCATCCTCTTTTGGCTAAGGGTGATGCAAAGTACAGGATAAGGGATAGACGCCAGTTACAGGAGGAAAAATGAAGATAGCAATTTTTGGTTTCGGAACGGTAGGTTCCGGAGTATATGACGTAATAAACATGAACAGCGCGCTCATCGAAAAGAGAGCCGGCAAGCCTATAGAGATAAAGTATGTGCTGGACTTAAGGGATTTCCCCGGAAACCCGGTTGAGAAAGTTCTTGTGCATGATGTGGATATCATACTTAACGATCCCGAGGTAAAGATTATTGCCGAGGTCATGGGCGGTATGAAACCTGCTTATGAATATACAAAGAGGGCGCTTTTAGCCGGTAAGTCGGTCTGCACCTCCAATAAGGAGCTGGTTGCTGCGCATGGTGCAGAGCTTATTGAGATTGCAAAACTGAATAAGTGTGACTATTACTTCGAAGCCAGTGTAGGCGGCGGCATACCGATCATAAGATCTTTGTGTGACGCGCTTGTCGGCGATGACATTGTAGAGATAAAGGGTATCGTGAACGGTACGACAAACTATATATTAAGCCGTATGGGCGAGGACGGCCTTGCATTTGACACAGCCTTAAAGGAGGCGCAGGATAACGGCTTTGCGGAGAGAAATCCCGCTGCCGATATCGAGGGAATCGATGCTCAGAGAAAGACGGCAATACTGGCTTCTCTTGCCGCAGGATACCAGGTTGACTGTGATGATATACCTACCGAAGGCATCTGTGCCGTAACTGCAGCCGATATAGCCTGTGCAAAGGAGTTCGGAGCAAAGATCAAGCTTTTGGCGAGCATCCGCAGGGAGGATGAGAAGGTTTCCGCCATGGTAGCTCCGTTCCTTGTTTTTGAAAGCTGTCAGCTCTATCATGTAAACGGCGTATTCAACGGCATACTTGTTACGGGAAATGCTACCGGCGAGGTTATGTTCTACGGAAAGGGAGCAGGCAAGCTTCCGACTGCAGGTGCAGTTGTAGGAGATATCATTGAAGCCGCAAAATACTACGGTCTTCCTTCGGATATCATCTGGAGTCCCGAAAAAGCAAAAATGGCCGATAAGGGCAGCATGACGGGCAGGTATTATGTGCGTATCAACGGTGGTTCTGCTTTGAAAGCAAAGGAAGTATTCGGAGCATGCGTTGAAAATGCTGTAAAATATGAAGAAAATATTGCATTTATCACTGAGAAAATAAGTGAAGCCGATTTTGAAGCTAAGATAAAAGACCTTGATGTGTTAAGCAAGATCCGGGTTTATGATTAAGGAAATGCATCCGACTGCAGGATGGCCCGTTAACCGTTTTGTGACCGGATCGATCAAGTATATAAAGGAGTTTTTAAAATGTTAGTAGTAAAGAAGTTCGGCGGAACATCCGTCGCAAACAAGGAAAGGATTTACAATGTAGCAAACCGCTGTATCGAGGATTATAAAGCGGGAAATGATGTAGTCGTTGTTCTTTCTGCCATGGGCAAGACCACGAACGAACTCATCGCAAAGGCAAAGGACATAAGCCCCAAGCCTCCCAAACGCGAGCTTGACATGCTGGTAAGCGTAGGTGAGCAGATTTCCGTATCTCTCATGTGTATGGCAATGGCAGAGCTCGGGGTACCGGCAGTATCTCTTAACGCGTTCCAGGTTGCAATGCATACCACGGCCGATTATACCAACGCACGTTTAACAAACATTGACGCCGAGAGGATTAGGAACGAGCTTGATTCCAGAAAGATAGTTGTCATCACCGGTTTCCAGGGTGTGGATAACAACAATAACGTAACGACACTCGGACGCGGCGGCTCGGATACAACCGCAGTTGCACTTGCAGCAGCGCTCAATGCTGACAAATGTGAGATATACACAGATGTAGACGGAGTATTTACCGCAGATCCCAGGATCGTTCCCGATGCAAAGAAGCTGGAGGAGATCACATACGACGAGATGTTAGAGCTTGCAACACTCGGTGCAGGCGTGCTTCATAACAGGTCGGTTGAACTCGGAAAGAAATACGGAGTACAGATAGTTGTCCGTTCAAGTTTAAATACAAATGAAGGTACAGTAGTAAAGGAGAATGCTAAAATGGAAAAAATGCTTATAAGTGGAGTTGCCTGCGACAAGAAGCCGGCACGTATCGCCGTTATCGGATTACAGGATCAGCCCGGAGTTGCTTTCAAATTGTTTAATCATCTTGCACATCATGGTATCAATGTTGATATCATCCTTCAGTCCATCGGACGTGACGGTACAAAGGATATAAGCTTTACCGTTGACGAGGACAAGGTTGACGACGCTATCGAGGTTATGGAGAACCATAGAAAGACCAGTCTTATCTGCGACAAGATCGATGTTGACCGCAATGTGGCAAAGGTGAGCGTAGTAGGTGCAGGTATGGTTACCAACGCAGGCGTAGCAGCTAAAATGTTCGAGGCTCTCTATGATGCGGGCATCAATATCAAGATGATCTCTACCTCGGAGATAAAGATAAGTGTTCTTATTGATCAGGATTACGCTGATCAGGCTACAAAGGCTATCCATGACAAGTTCATCAAGTCAAATTAAAGATTGTATTACGAAAACGCACATCCGTTTAGGGTGTGCGTTTTTTTCAATGAGAGGGATGTCTTTGTGTATTACGGGAGGGGCATGGTAATTGTCTCCCATGCATACGGAGGCGGATTTTGCGAGGACTCTTACTTCTTTAGGCATGCGACATCAGCTTCTGTGTATGTAAAGTACGCAAAATCCTTATCGACATTTTTGCAAAAAGACTGAGCCTGCAAAGCAGACCCAGTCTTTTTAAGATCGCAAAAACGTCGCGCGGAGCGAAAGTATGCAGGGGGAGACTAATTGCCACGCCTCTCCCTTGCACATCCTATTTTATCGAAATTTATCCAGACACGCCGTAAACAGGCGCATTCCGACGATGTGTCTACTTTTCTTGACTAGTACAACCTGACAAATTTTGCAGACGCCAAATCACCGAATGAAAATCCGCCAAATCACCGAATGAAAACTTGACAAATCACCGAATGGATGCTATGCTATATTTGAAAGATGTACCCAATAACGTATATGGCATAAGAACATGTATGAATATACAATATATTGAAGTGAGAGACGAGGAGATGTAATATGATGAAATATAGACCCAGGATAATAGACCATATACTAAAAAGAAAACTTGCCGGTATAGGAGCTGTACTGATAGAAGGTCCAAAGCTTTGTGGAAAAACAACGTCTGCGGAGCATATAGCCGAAAGTATTCTTTATATGGCAAAGCCGGATGAAATGGAACAAAATATTAAGATAGCTGATTTAAAGCCGAGTTTGCTTCTTGACGGAAATACTCCGAGATTGATAGATGAATGGCAGGCAGCGCCTAAATTATGGGATGCGGTAAGATTTGAGGTTGACCATAGAGGAAAAGTGGGACAGTTTATTTTGACCGGATCGGCAGTGCCGGCAAACCGCGATCAGATATTTCATTCGGGTACCGGAAGAGTGGCTTGGCTAAAAATGAGAACAATGAGCCTTTTTGAATCCGGTGAGTCTGATGGTTCGGTCAGTATGACAGATTTGTTTTCGGGAGACAAAGATATAGCTGCAAAGAATCCGATAGATGATATAGAAACCATAGCTTATCTTGCCGCAAGGGGTGGATGGCCTACTACACTTGATGTTGAGAAAGATCGGGCATTGGAGCATGTTTATGATTATATAAAAGCAGTCGAGGAAATAGATATATCAAGAGTTGACAATGTAAAAAGAGATAGCGAAAGAGCAAAGGCTTTACTAAGAGTATATGCAAGATGTCAGGGAAATCAAGTAACAGCAGAAGCCATAAAACAGGATATGCTGGCCAATGATTCCGACAGACTTGACACAGATACTGTTTTTTCTTATGTAAATGCATTAAAAAAGATATTTGTTATAGAAGACATGCCGGCATGGAATCCAAACATAAGATCGAAAACGGCAATCCGTACATCTGATACAAGGTATTTTACTGATCCTTCCATAGCGGTAGCAGCGCTTGGCTTAGGTCCTAAAGACCTTGTAAATGATCTGAAAACTTTTGGGTTCATATTTGAGACACTGTGTGTACGTGATTTGAGAGTTTATGCCGATTCTTTAAATGGCCAAATATATCATTACAGGGATAAGTCCGGCCTGGAATGTGATGCGGTTATTCACCTTCGGGACGGAAAGTATGGACTCATAGAGATAAAACTGGGCGGTGAAGATAGTATAGAGCATGGAGTAATTACCCTTAAGACATTGAAGGAAAAAATCGATACTGATAAGATGAATCCTCCTTCGTTCTTAATGGTACTTGTAGGCAAAGGAACATATGCTTACAGGAGAGAAGACGGAGTATATGTAGTGCCGGTAGGGTGTTTGAGGGATTGAATTCATTAATTCGCATAAAATGGGGAATGAAGATAAGAAGTCAAGGGTTTGTCTCGACTTCTTATTTTATTTTTGAGATTCTCTTAGGTCATTTATTAAAGTTTGGATATGTAGGATTTGCTTTGTGGAAAGACCGGAAACATCAATGGTTTGCTGATACACTGTTTGAAACAGCCATAGAGGATACTGGTTTACTACACAAACGGTCGCCGTCAACATCATCAAGATGCAAAACGCCATCTGCCTCAAGCCCATAACGATCTCTATAGTATGACATCCGTCCCCACTGTCACCTACCGAAATAAATAATGACAATCGGATAGTAAAACAGCCGGTGCTGACGCACCGGCTGCGGTATTACTCACTTATATCGGGATGTCCAAATTATCATCCTTCGATCATTATGGTCTTCTTATCGGGAACCTTCGGAGCTTC
>JAEEGK010027247.1_pt1 | contig 11559 bp, 9 predicted proteins | sample 8958771 | NCBI WGS metagenome assembly JAEEGK01 (sample SAMN16246547, study PRJNA631951) | gut metagenome | biome: gut microbiome; feature: rumen; material: SC-attached | host: Bos | place: Iran: Karaj | collected 2018-10 | reverse complement strand
TAAGGTCTGCGATATGAAACCAGACTTTTTTGCTAAAGACAACCCTTCTCTTAGATACATCAAGAATCAGCGTATGAAACGGTTAATAATTTTAGGAAGCCTCGGTATTGCCTGCAGTTGCTTTGCTGGACATACCGCATATGGCGGAAATGGAAATCCAAATGGTAATTCTGGTTCCGCTGATCTCGAAGACGGAGATAAGTATCAAATAACCGATTCCAGGGATGGAAATACCTACGACATAGTGAAAATCGGTGACCAGGAATGGATGGTTGAGAATCTAGATTATAAAACCCAAGGCGGCTATTGTTATAATGACAAAGATAATAGTGCAAAGAAATGTGGTTATGGCCGCCTTTATGAATGGAAAGCTGCCATAAATGCGTGTCCGGCAGGATTCCATTTGCCTTCTATGGAAGAATGGCACACAATGTTGACTTACGTATCAAATCACAATGGTGGAGAAGGGGTAGGAACTAGCCTGAAAATGGGGCCCTATAAGGGCCAAAATATGTGGCGGGAATCCGAAGGCACTCCTGATGGTACTGACCGTTTTGGCTTTTTTGCCTTGCCTACAGGATTCTATGGCAAATCAAAGGGTCAGACTACTATGCATTATGGAGATCTTGGTGGAGGAGCCTATTATTGGAGTAGCACGAAGCACGATGACAATCATATAAATTTCGTTTATTTGTATAACGATACAGAAATTGCAGGCATAGGCTCAAGTTTTCCAAATTGGCGCTATTCGGTAAGGTGTGTAAAAGATGGCCCTGCCAAAATGGTCAAGAAAGCAGTCAAAGGAACGCGCTATTTTACCGATCCGAGAGACGGGCAGAAATATGCCTATGGAAAAATTGCTGATCGCACCTGGATGCTAGAGAACTTGAACTATGCTGCCAGTGGTAGCGTCTGTTACAACAATGACCCGAACATGTGCAAAAAATATGGCCGCCTTTATCCGTGGAATGTGGCGGCACAGGTGTCGGCAAATTACAATGGGAAAAAAATTCCGTTTGAAAATATAACGCAAGGGATTTGTCCTACAGGTTGGCATATTCCTAGCCCCAATGACGTAGGTAATATTTTTTCAATCGCTAAGGTTTATGGCTTAGAGGATGAAGAGCCTTGTCCTGCTATAGCCAATGTCATTTGCGGAAAGGCAGGAAATATGTTGAAAGCGGATTATGGGTGGACTTATGATAGGGCTTTTAAAAATTCGTGTTCTTTCTCGGCACTTCCTGCTGGTTTCAGGAATGTCCAGGGTGAATTTGTAGATATGTATGGTCAATTGTTTTTTTGGAGTACCGCGAATGATGACTCAGTAAGCTTTGCCTTGAATATCGATAATACCAGTCCATATATCTACTATGTCGGCCGATACAAGACCAATGCTTTATCTGTCCGTTGCGTCAAGGACTAGAATTGGCGAGATGAGACCAGCAATCCGCAATCATCAAAAACGCCATTTTTAGCTCAATTTTGCCAATTTTCGGCTTGTGGCAGGACATTTTCGGTCTCCCACGCCCCCTCTCGTTGAACATTATGCAACGGAAACTTTACCGGGCAGGCCCTCCCCCGGGACGCTCAGCCCTGTATTTAGGTAAATTATGGGCATGGTTGACGTACTCGAATACCTTGAATACCGCGATTTCTTGAAGGACTGGTTTGCCGAAAGCAAGAAGGACAACCCGTTCACCAGCTATCGCTACCTGAGCCAGAAGACCGGCGTGGACCCGGCCTGGCTCGTGCGCGTATTCCAGAAGGGCGGGCACCTGAACGAGGACTCGCTCCCGGTATTCATTCGCCTCTGCAAGCTCGACGACCGCAGGGCGGAGTACTTCAAGACGCTCTACCGCTTCAACAAGACGAAGGCGAAGCAGGCGCTCAGCGAACTTTACTACAAGTTAATGGAACTGCGCGAGATGGAAACGCGCGTGCTCACCGAGCCCGAACTCGCCTATTTCGGGAGCTGGAGCTGTGCGGCTCTCCGCGCGCTCATCGGCATCACGAAGGACACGAGCGACATTCCGGAACTTGCAGGCCACCTGAACCCGCCCATCTCGCACGACGAGGCACGCAGCGCGCTCGAGATCTTGAAAAAGCTCGGGCTTGTCGCACCGGACGGCAACGGCGGCTGGAACATCACCGACCAGATCCTTTCTACCGGCGGCGAGGTCAAGAGCCGCGCGGTCCGCGATTTCCACAGGCACACGATCGAACTTGCCCAGGAATCCATCGACCGCCACAAACCCGAGGAACGCGACATTTCGAGCGTGGTGTTCACCGCGGCAGAAGACGACCTGCCCGAAATCAAGCACCGCATCGAGGAATTCCGCAGGGGACTCCTGCAGTTTGCCCGCAAGAGCGAGCGCGCCGACCGCGTTTACGCCATGAATATCGCGATGTTCCCCCTCTCCGACAGGGTGGAAGACCCCGCCACGGCAGGCGACAGCACACCTAACCCACCCAAGGAGGGCTAGGCGATGCTCGGGAATTTCAAAAAAATGTATTTTTCCAAGGTGCAGCGGAACTTTTCGACATTCGGCCTGGGACTGATCGCGCTTTCGACGGCGGCGGTCCTTTCGGCATGTTCCGACACCGACAAGACGGCAGGCGGCGGCCCGAGCGGCACCGATGCCGGCAACGCCATCATGGCGCAGCTTACGGTCGACGGGCAGCCCGCCGCATTCGCGAGGGTCAAGCTCAGCGAGAGCGAAAGCCTGGACGCGACCGACAACGAATTTACCAAGGCGGACGAAAACGGCAAGATTGTTTTCGAGAATGTCGCCGAAGGTACATACACCCTTGAAGCTAGACTCGACGGCAAGGCGCTCCAGAAGGAAGTCTCCGTCGAAGGTTCCGACGTGGACCTGGGCAAGGAAGCCCTCGAAGAGACGGTCTCCATCGCAGGTTCCGTAGGCGAAGGCGCCGAAGGCACGGTGAAGGTCCGCGGCATGGCGCATTCCGCCAAGGTGAAGGACGGCAAGTTCTCCATGGATTCCCTGCCGGCAGGGCCTATCAGCCTGGTGTTCATCCCGAGCGAGAAGGGCGCTGACACGAGCAGCACCTACATGAAGGTCATCGCGGGCGAAAGTTCCACCGCGAGCACGTTCGCCGAAGAGAGCCGCGCGCTTCTGCTCGACGACTTCCAGGACTCCAACTACCAGAACCGATTCATGCCCGCACGCACTTACGACGGCGGCTGGTGGTATTTCGACTACAACGAAGAAACGGTAACGCCCAAATTCACCGACAACGGGTCCAGCCACAGGTTCAGCCTCGAAAGCGAGGATGGCAATATCGTCGCGCATGTGGCGGCGACATTCGGCGAAGCGGTCAAGGATTCCTCCGGCGAGACGCAGTGGCCCTGGGCGACGGTCGGCATCGAGCTCGGCAAGAGCGACAAGAGCCTCTGCAACGACATATCCTCCGTGGATTCCATCGCATTCCGCACGAGGGGCGAAGGCGCCATCGTATTCGGACTCATCGACGAGACGCAAAGCAGCCAGATTATCGCGCAATCCGAATTCACGCTCAGCGATAAGTGGGAACGCATTTCCATACCGCTGGCCGACATCCTGGATCCGCAATTCTCCTACACCTGCGTGAACCAGCTCGTGTGGAGCTTCAAGCCCAACAACGAAGAAAAGACCGTCAACTTCTGGCTCGACGACATCGAGCTCACCGGCGGCAAGCGCCTGAGCATCTGGAAGCGTTAATGCAGGGATCGCCGAAAGCCCACACTGCGGGCGCACGCGCCGTCACCACGAACCAAACCGACATTTACGACAAGCTGGAAGAAGCCGTACGCAAGTACGCCTCTACGGAATACTTGCGCCCGATTGCGGACCATACGCGCGCGGCATTCGCGGAAACGGAGAAGTTTATCGAGGGATTTTACAAGGACGCGGGTCGCGACACACACAAAGTAATTCTCGATTCAGGTTGCGGCACGGGCGAAAGCACGCTCAACATCGCGATTGCCCACCCGGACATTCCCGTCATCGGCATCGACAAGTCGGCTGCGCGCCTCACGAAGGGCGGCGCCGGGGGCAACAGCGCAAGGTTAAACGGTGCCGCACCGCAGAACGCATTCCTCGTGCGCGCGGAACTGCTCGACTTCTGGCGGCTCGCCCTCGAGAAGGTCACTGCAGGCGCGTGGAACATCCCCTACCACGCATTATATTACCCGAATCCCTGGCCCAAGCAGAGCGAGGCCACAAGGCGCTTCCACCTGCACCCGATTTTCCCGACGCTCCTGCAGCTCGGAGATACAATCGAACTGCGCACCAACTGGGAAATCTACGCTCGGGAATTCGCGGAGGCGGCGCATGTTTTACAAGAGATGCCGGTCAGTGATTGCTTCCCCTCTTCGAGGGTCGCAATGACAATCCGCAGCGAGGCTTTCGAGCCCGAGCGCCCCATCACCGCATTCGAGCGCAAATACAACGAAGCCCGCCAGCAGCTGTGGCGGGTCATCGTCAGTCACAAATAGAGCAATCCTAGTTGCGGTCGGCCAGCCACTTCAGGTAGGCCTTGAATTCCTTCGTCGTCTGCACCTGGACTTCGGCACCGCTCATGATCAGGAATTCCGAGAGGCCGTACTTGTCGCCCTTCGAGCCCCAGTCATAGGTGTAGCCCAGACGCGTCCACGGATAACCGTGTTCCTTGTAGCTTGCCGCCCACGTATTGTCGAACCAGTTGCGCAGCCACATGCCGAGGCTATCCAGCTGGGAATCGTCTTCCTCGTTGAAGCGGCAGGTCATCTCGGCGCTCGCGATGTCGGGAATGTAGGCCGGGCGCACCATGTCCTTGGGGTCTACCCAGATGGTCGTGAAGTGCGTCAGTTCTTCGCCGCGCGGGAGGCCCAGGAGCTGGCGAACACGCAGCGGCCAGTTGCGCACCGACTTGCGGTTCGCCTTGAACCATTCGAGCATTTCCTTGTCCGAGAACACGCGCGTTTCCTTGTCGAACGTCACCTTCAGGACATCCTCGAACATCGCCGGATTCGTATGCGCGACCACCATCAGGACCTTGTTCTTGTCCACGTTCCACGTTACTTTGTCCGAGTTCTCGTCGATCGAGATCAGCGGGCGGATATCCTCGCATGACCCGTCACGTGCAGCCTCGATCGCGGCCTCGTACTGGGCATCCAGCAGCGAATCCTTGTTCGCGAAACTCACGGCGGCGCCATCACTGCTCACCACCTCGCAATACGGGATGCTCGAGGCATCCAGCGCGACCTTCTCCCTCTTGAACACTTCGTCGAGCAGGGCGTCGTTATGGTCGAACAGCCTGTCGCCCTGGACAAACGAAATCACGATCTTGCAGAACCCCTGCTCGGGGATAACGATTCCCGAGGAGCCCTTGTTCTCGGCGGCCGTATCCAGGACAAACTTGTTTTCGTAGTCACCGCAATGGTAGGTGTAGCTGCGCAACATCGCGCGTCCGGGTTTCTGGGGCGTAAAGAACACGTTGTCCTGCTCGGAACTCCACGTGGGCTTCACGACAATGGTGGAATCCCCGATCTGGGCGTAATGGGGAATCGCCTCGCTGCAGTAGAAGGCCGACTGGCGGAAAACGCCGATGACGCCCGTCTTACCCTGGAAAGTCTTCTCGTCGCGGAGCTTCAGGTTGCCGGTGCAGGCGGTCGCAAGCAGCAAGCCCGAAAAGGCGGCCAAGAGCCAAAATAGCCTCGTTCTTTTCATCTTTTTACCTTCCTAGGCGCCAAAATGAAGCGCTTTACCGATAAATTCCCTATAAATATAACTCACTTTCGCAAAAAAACAATGTAAATTTCGTATAGGGCCACCCCAAGGGACAAGCCCAAGAAGGTGTCAGGATTATGAAAAACTTTCTTTTGGCAAGAACGCACAGCACGGCAGCCTATTGGGCCTGTGCCATCGCACTTATCGTTTTCGGGCTGCTGCTCAACATCGTTCCTGCAAAAATCGCCCTCTATTTCGAACTACCCGTATTCCTCGACTCCATCGGCACCATCCTCGTCGCCATGCTGGGCGGCACACTCCCCGCAGTTATCGTCGGGTTCTTCTCCAACGCGTTCAACGGCCTTTCCGACATCACGACCCTCTACTACGGCATCATCAGCATCCTGATCGGCGTCGCGGCAACTCTCTTCCAGCAGCGCAAGTTCTTTGTCAGCGTTCCGAAAATCATCGTTTCCATCCTCGTCTTCACGCTCCTAGGCGGCGGACTGGGATCCATCCTCACCTACTTCCTCTACGGCTACAACTTCGGCGAAGGCATTTCCGCGCCGTTCGCCACCGCCATCTACGAGAACCTCGGATGGACTAAGTTCTTCTCGCAGCTTACGGCAGACATCATCATCGACATCCTCGACAAGACCATCGTCGTCGCCACCGCCGTCATCAGCTACAGGTTCATCGACGAGCACTACAAGCGCCTCTTCTCCAAGACATTCCTCTTCGAACCCTACATCAATCCCCAGCACAAGCTCTTCAAGCGTTCGTTGCTGCGCAAGGTCGTATTCATCGTCATCGTGGCAGAAATCCTGCTCGGTGCACTCGCCAGCGTTACCGGGTTCATCCTCTACAGGCAAGTTTCCATCGGCAAGTTTACCGACATCGCCTACGGACTTTCGGAGGCCGCCTCGGTTGTCATTGACGCCGATCGGGTCGACGAATTCATCGAACAGGGGCACAACGCCGAAGGCTACGATGCGATAGAGAAGCTCCTGTACAGGATCCGTGAAGGGTTCCCGCAGGCGCAGTACCTCTACGTCTACAAGATCCTCGAAGACGGCTGCCATGTCGTATTCGACCTCATCTCCAAGGACGGGGAACCGGGAAGCGACCCCGGCGACGTTGTCGCGTTCGACCCGAGCTTCAAGCCCTACCTGCCCAACCTGTTCAAGGGAGAACCCATCGAGCCCATCATCTCCGACGACCAGTACGGCTGGCTGCTCACCGTCTACAAGCCGCTACACAACAAGGCGGGCAAGACCGTCGCCTACGTCGCCGCGGACATTTCCATGGGCGAAATCGTGTACGACCAGGCGAAGTTCTTCATCAAGCTGCTCTCGATGTTCTTCGGCCTTTCCATCATCATCATGAGCATCGTGCTCGAACTTGCGAACAGGGGAATCGTTCATCCGCTGAACCGCATGTCCGCAGCGGCCATCCACTTCGCCTATAACTTGGAACAGGGCCGCGAGAACAGCCTCACCGAACTCAACACGCTGAACATCCGCACCTCCGACGAAATCGAGCACCTCTACAAGGCCATCACCAAGATGGGCTACGACTCCGTCGATTTCATCCACCGGTTCGAGGAAGCGGCCGATCGCATCGCGAAGATGCAGGACGAAATTATTATCAACTTCGCAGAAATGGTCGAAGCGCGCGACACAAGTACCGGAAACCACATCAAGAAGACGGCCTTCTACGTGGAAGCCATTGCGAAGGAACTGCAGAGGGAAGGCAAGCTCCCGGACATCCTCACCGACGCCTACATCGCAAAGCTCAAGCGCTCGGCGCCGCTCCACGACATCGGGAAAATCGCCGTGTCGGACCTCATCCTGAACAAGCCGGGAAAACTCACCGACGAAGAATTCGCCATCATGAAGAGCCACACGACCGAAGGGTTCCATATTCTCGCGAAGATTGTCGACAATACCAACGATTCGCTGGACGACGACTATCTAAAGGAATCCATCGAGATGGCGCACTACCACCACGAAAAATGGGACGGCACCGGCTACCCCACGGGAATCAAGGGAGATGCGATTCCGCTTTCGGCAAGAATCATGGCTGTCGCGGACGTCTTCGACGCCCTCGTGGCCGAACGCATCTACAAGAAGCCCTTCACCTACGAAAGGGCGATGAGCATCATCACCGAAGGTTCCGGCAAGCATTTCGACCCCATGGTCGTCGATGCCTTCTGCAAGATTTCGGAAAAGCTCTATAACGAGCGTACCAAGCTTAACGAGGACGGCAAGCCCGTCTAGGCTTGCCTCGCAAAATTTCCCTTACCAGTCCTTAGCCGGCCTTGCCTGGCCGCGGACGGGCTTCCAGGGCTTGCGTTCGCCGTTCTGCTCATCGAAATCCTTGAGCAACTGCGCCGCTTCTTCCGGGCTCATCTCGCCCATCTGCGCGGGTTGTTCCTCCGGTTCCTCACCGCTGTTCGACGAATCTCCCTGGCTATCGCTTGAATTCTCTTCGGGCTGTTGCGGCTCGGGTTGCTGACCGCCATTGCTGTCGGAACTTCCAGCATCGGAGCTGCTCGACTGGCCTTCGCCATTCTGCTGATTCTGGTTCTGGTCGTCGCCCTGACTAGAAGAACTCTGATCCTGGTCCTTGTTCTGATCTTGGTTCTGATCCTGATTCTGGTCCTGGTTGTTATCCTGGTTCTTGTCGTTATTCTTGTTCTCGTTCTTCTGCTCGTCCTTGGCCTCTTTGATGCGGTCGAGGAGCATCTGCAACTTCTGGTCGTTCGGATAGTATTGCAGGCCCTCGTTGCAGGTAATTTCGGCAGAAGGCAAACGGTTCTCGATGTACTGGAAGGCGGCATCGCTGTAGTAGGCGCTCGCAGACTTCGGGGCGGCAAAGGCTGCGGCAGCGAGGGAAAGCACCGCGACTATAGGCATCATCTTTTTCATCAGATTACCTCCAGGTCGTTGTCGGTGTTGCTCGCGTCAATCTTCGCCTTGGGCTTGCGGCCCGCCTTGATCTCGATGACGTCGTCGATACGCTGCACGTGGCCGCTCAGCTGGCCCGCAGTCTCGTCTTCGGCAATCAGGTTTTCGAGCATTTCCTTCGCCTCGGCGTACTTGCCGTCCTTGCAAAGCTGGAGTGCCCGCGCCAGGACTTCCTTCGCCTTCTCGGAAAGCGGCGGCTGTTTCTGGTCGTTGTTCTGGTCCTGATTCTGGTCCTTGTTTTCCTTCTGCTTGTCGAGTTCTTCCTTCAGCTTGCGCTGGACGATTTCCACGTTCTTCTTCGCGTTCTCGAAATTGTTGTCGAGGTCGATTGCCTTTTTCAGATAAGCCACAGATTCGCGCCACGCGGCAATGCGCTCGCTACCTTCGGCAGCCTTCTCGCCGATGCGGAAATGCGTGTTCGCGAGGTTGTACGCGGCCTTCGCGGCCATCTTCTTGTCCGGCATGCGCACGGCGCTCTCGAGTTCCTTCTTGGCCTCGTCGTAATTGCCGAGCCTGTACTGGCACGTACCGATGTTGTAGAACAGGAGCGGGTTCGCGGGTTCGGCCTCGCGGGCCTTCATGTACTTTTCCAAGGCACCGGCATAGTCGCCTTTCGCAAACAGCTTGTTGCCGTCATTGATAGGCCGCGCCCAGAGGGCTGCCGACATCAAACACACAAGAATCAAAAAAAATCGCATCTTCAAGCCTTCGTATTCTCTACATGGCAAGAATATACAAAATCACCGTGCTCAAGACAAATCCCGCAACGAGGGCGTAACCGAGAACTTTCCACTTGAGAGAGGCGCCCTCGACATGGATTCCCATGGCCACAAACGGTATAAAACTCAGGACGACCGGCGCAATATACCTGAAGTCGTTGCTGCAAGAATACGGCACCTTGATCCGCAGGAACATCAGCGCCGCAAAAAAGGCCACCGCCTGCAGCAAAAGAATCCAGTGTATCGCCTGAAGCCTTGTCTTCCAGAATCCGCGCGCCGCATAGACGAGAAGTCCGAGGAACGTCACGCTCATGATAGTCGCAAGCGTTCTCCCGTTCACATTCGGCACCAGTTCAAATTCGCCAAACATCGCCGTCTTGAACGAATAGTTCCAGAAAAATTCGCGTCCCCATTCCCCGTTCCAGGCGCTAGTGAAGGGATGCGTGACGAAAGATTTCAAGTCAAAGAAAATGTAGTTGAACGCATCGTTGCCGACCTTGAGTCTCGAATTAAGACCGCTCGAATTTCCGACCAGGTCAGCATCGCCAAGCAGCTTCTGCAGTACAATGGCCGCAATCAGGGCGGCAAACATTCCCCAGGCCACAAGCTCCGACCTGGAGGGACGCAGCAGGCGGAAATTGCGGACATAGCCGCACACGGCAAACAGGAACACCATCCCAAGCGTCACCACGGCCGTCGTCTTGGTCCACATCGCAAAGGCTGCCGCAACCACCGCGGCAATCAGGTACTTTCCGCGGCCTTCGTTGAAATACCTTATACCTCCCCAGAGGGTAATGACATGCAGCAGATAGAACATCTGGTCGTTGCCGATGCGCGGAGACACCAATATCATCAACGGCCACAAGGTCCACAGCAGCGACGCAATTCCGAGAGTCGCCCCCGTCAGGAAGTTCCTCAGGAACATTATTCCGAAAAGCAGCGTCACCACGGACAAAAGCAGGCTAAATGCCTGGACTCCCGAAGGCCCCGTAATCCCCATCCATTCGCCAAGAACGAACGAGGGAGCAGCCGCTACATAATAGACCGGCGGATGGTAGCAGGTCCAGCAATCGTCGACACCGGGAATGGCATGGTTCTCGAGAACATACTGCACATACGCCACATGGCCGTCGACATCGTTCGCGTAGGTCGTATAGGGAATATTCGCAAAAAAGACCGTCCTGAGAACAACCCCGAGGAAGAAGATGAGCAGCAGGCCGCCACGCAACTTGAACCGTCGCGCAAGGAACAGACAAAGTAACGCAAAGATTACGACCGCACCCACATTGGCGACAGTCGCTATCGACGACTTCTGGTAAATAAAGAGATTCAGGCCAGCATCGCCCCCGTTATTCTTCAGGCTGAACGAGAAATGCGTCTTGTCGCCTACCCTATGGGGAGCAAGCACACTATCCTTCAGGAGGAATCCCTTCGAAAAGTTGCAGCGGTTGTGGACGTCCGACACCTCTATACGCTGACCGTTCATCACGATACTTTCCGCGCAATCGTCGGGAACGACCCGCAAGTCATACGCAATACCAAACGGATTCCTGACATCCAGTTCTACCTGGAAAAACTCGCCGTCGTTCATCTTCTTTGCGATTGGGAAAGCCACATCTTCAGTCGCACCATTCCGAATCAACTTGACATCGTCAAACGTGACGCGCATCGCGATTCCCGCAACAATGCAGGCAGCAAGCAGGATGACGCAATAGAGTTCAGGAAGTTTGAAAAAACTTATAACGCACTTCATGATTTACGACTTCTTGCCTTCGTGGTATTCTTCTTCGCTGTTCACGTTCCAGAGGGCGGTCTTGTCGCTGGAATTTTCGCGGATGCACTTCACCACTTCCATGGCAGCAAGCATGCTGTGGTCCATATTGTTGTACTTGTGCATGCCGTTGCGGCCCATGAGGAAGAGGTTTTCAATCGGGTCAACGTATTCGCGGATCTTGCCGAACTCGCCGTAGGTACCGAAGTAGGCGGGGTACGCCTTCTTGATATGGAACACCACGGAGTCGCGGACCGCATCGGGCCTCGCCACGTCAATCTTGTCGAGTTCTTCAATCGCGAACTTGATGAAGTCCTTGTCGGGAATGCGCCACATCTCGTCTCCCTCGGTCGCGAAGTATGCGAGACTGATCCACACTTCCTACGGGT
>JAEEGK010027246.1_pt1 | contig 11559 bp, 7 predicted proteins | sample 8958771 | NCBI WGS metagenome assembly JAEEGK01 (sample SAMN16246547, study PRJNA631951) | gut metagenome | biome: gut microbiome; feature: rumen; material: SC-attached | host: Bos | place: Iran: Karaj | collected 2018-10 | reverse complement strand
CCCCAATCCCCAATCCCCAATCCCCAATTATATTTTTTAATAATAATATATAAACAATTTATTTTTATATTTTTTGAATTGAATGATTGCTTAAAAAATAAAAAAAAATCATAAAAACAAAAATAATTTTTTAAACTAACGATGATCATAATGAATTAACTATGTTAAGAGATATTAAAAAAATGTACAAAAAGAGAAAAATAGAGCAATTCCAGAAAATTTAGCAAAATATAATTTAGAATCAATTAAAAAGAAAATAAACAATTAGTTGAATCTAATTTTAATTCTTTACTGGAAACTTATAATCAAGTAATTGCTGATAAAGAAAGATTAATAATGAATTATTACAAGCAATTTGCTTTAATGTGAAATTATAAGAAGTTTTTGTCAATTGTTTTTATGTGTATTGACTCTTACTAAGTCATTTTTTATTAATTTTTTTTTAATTTTATTTTGTTTTTTAAAGTTTTTTCAATGAAGAAATCTTTTAATATATAATTAATATATTAAAAAATAAAAAAAATAAAATTTAGAAAAATATACAAAACCTGAAATAAAAATGAATAGCACATATCAAATAAGTAATTCATATGATCCATGTAATGATCCTTGTCGTCAAAGTGGATATGATGCAAAAATAGAATCAAAAGAAAAAGATATGTTAATCTCTCAATTAAAAGCTCATATTTTTGAATTAGAACAACATGAAAAAGATTATGATTGTTTAAATCAAAAATATCGTCAATTACAAAATGATTGTTCATTATTAAACGAAGCAAAAATAAGATTAGAATACGATTTAAAGCAAAAAGACGAAAATTTCAATAAGCAAATATGTGATTTAAGAGGAGAAAATGAGAATTTGCAATTAGGATTCAATGAAAAAATATCAGTTAATAAAAAATTATTTGCTGAAAATGATACTTTAACAAAGCAAATAGATTTAAAAAACAGAGAAATAGCAGATTTAAATTCAAGATTAAATGATTTATTATGTCAATTAGATAAAAGTCAAGAAGATAAAAATGGTTTAGAAAAAATGATTCAAGGCTTAAATGATATTAAATCAAGTCAAAAAGTTGAAATTAGCAAATTAGTGGATGATAATAAGAAATTATCTAAAATTTGCCAAGAACAAGATAGAAACTTAAAATTAAGTGATCAAGAAAGACAAAATTTAGCTCAAAAGTTAGATGAAACTAATTATGATTTAAGAAATTTAAATGGTAAATTACAAAGCAAAGAAGAAAATTTAAATTTCTTACAAGGTCAATTAGATGAAAATAAAAATTTAAATTTAAAATTACAAGGAACTTTAAAAGACTACGAAAGGCAATTTGATAATATGAAATGTGAAAATGATAATTTGAAAAATAATTTAAATAAAGAAAGATGTGTTAGAGAAGAAGAAGAAAAAAGAAATGATCAATTAAATAATTTATTAAGTGAAAGAGAAAGAGAATTAAATAGAATGAATAATGATATTGAAAATTCTAAAATAATGAATCAAAGATTAAATGAAGATAAAAATAATATTCAAATGGAAAATGATAAATTAAGAAATCATATTATGGTTTTAACTAATCAAAATCAAAAATTAATTTGCGAGATTGAAAATGTGATTGATCAAGATGAAAAAATGAAAGAACAATTAGGAAGAAAAGATAGAATTATTTCTTTATTAAGAAATAATAAATCTACTTTAGAACAATCTTTAAAAAATTTAGATGATTTTTTAAATAGAAGTGGAAATAATATTATGATGATGAGTACTTCTTCTGGTAATAATTTCAGTGGTTCAGGTAATAATTATACTTATAATAGAATGAGTCCTTCACAATGTTAAAAAATAAAAGGGGAAAATAAATGATTAGATAATTTTTTTTGATTTAAATTTTTTATAATTTTTTTTTTTGGATTATTTAAAAAATTTGGATGTTTGTTAATATTTTTTTATTAAATTAATTATATAGTCTAATTTTCAGTTTTTTATAAATGGGTATTTACAGGGAATAATATTGATGATGTTATTTAATAAATAGAAAATATTAAAATATAATGATATTTATAAAACGCATTTTTAGAAAGATAAACTAAATCAGAAAATTATGAAATTATTTTTTATTTATTATTATAAATTTAATAGATTATAAAGTATTGATTTTAAAATATTATATTGAATGAATACTTTTTCATTGTATTAATTTTAAGCAATTTATATTTCAAATTTTTTTAGATTCAATAAAAAAATAAAGATAAAATTTTATTGTAAATTATTAATTTAATATTATTATCAAAATTATTTTTTTTAATTGAAAAAAAGAATAAAAATTTAAAATTAAATGGAAAAAGATGCCTCACAATTACTAAAATACAATATTTTATGTAAAGAAAAAGATTCAAATTTTTCAAAAAATTTACCATCTTATGATGAAAATTCAAATAAATTTAGTAATACATTTATTCAAAGAACAATAAAAACTTTAAATAAAAAAAATCAATTAAATAAAACAATAAAAGATTCTTCTCTTTTAACAAATAAATATATAAATTTAATGAATTTAAATAAACAAAATAAATATTTAAACGACAACATATTAGATAATCTATTTTCTGAAAATCATAATGAATTTATCGACAAAACAAATCACACTGTAATTCCACATGAAATAATAAAAAAAAGTGTATTAAACAATTCTAATAATAAAAAGAAGAAAAATTTATTTATAAAAATATCAGATAATCCAACAATTAACGCAAACATAAATAAAAATAATAGATATAATCTTTTTGTTAAAAGTTTAAAAATTAATAATACAGAAAGAATAAGAAGACCTTCTTTAAAAAAATCTTCAATGACTGCAAAATTAGCTTTTCAACTTTCAGATAATTTAGATGTTTTAGACGAACATCTTAATACTACTATTAAGGATTATGATAAATTTGCTAAATTTAAATTATTATTAAATAAAAAACAAAATGAAAATAAAAGATTAATTAATAGTATTCAGGAGAATATTATGAAAAATGAAAATATGATTAAAGTCTTTAAGACAAGAATTGTAAGTAAACATTTAGGCTTTTAATTTTTATATATTTAATATTTTTAATCTCATTATTTTTATTAATAAATAAATTTAAGCTTTTATGAAGTGAATTCTTTATAAATAATATAATCTTGTTTGTTACAATGAATTTAAGTATAAAATAAATAAAATATATAAACTAAAATGACTCATAATTAATTTATATTTAAATTTAATATATCATTTATCTTTTTACAAAATTTTTTAAAAGAATCTGTATTAATTTCTTTTTTAATATTATTTATTATATTTTCTTCTTCACTTAACGAAAATATAGAATCACAATTTAAACTTATTGAACTACTTTTTTTTCTATTTTTTATAGAATGAAAAACAGATAAATGAGAAATAGTAGAATTTGAATTTTGTGTTTTTTCAATTGTATTATTTTCATTATTTCCTAAAATTTTTATATTTTTAAAATCATAAGGAATTTTATTATTGTTTTTTATTTTAAATTTTTGATTTTTGATTTTTTTACTTTCTTCTTTTTTTAAATTTGGAAGTTTTTTATGTAGAATATGTATATTTTTATTTATTAATTTTTTTTGTGGTTTTATTACAATCAAATTTAATTGTTCTTCAATATGATTATCATTATTAGGTGTTATTGATTTAATTGGAGGTAAAATCAATCTCATATTATTTTTACTTTTATCAAAATTACCCTTCTCCTCATTATAATCATAAGTTTCATTAAATTTACTTCTTACAATATTATTATTATTAATTATTCTATATAAATAAAAAGAATGATTTTTTTTCATTTCTATTTTATAAAAAAAATTAAAAAAACTTAAAAATGTCTTTAAAAAAAGGAAAAATATAAATATAAAAAAAAATAAAAATTTTCTTTAATTTTATATTAAAAAATAAATTTTTAATATGAAAAAGTTATAAATAAATAAATAATGTTTGCTAATTATTATTCTTTGGAAATATTAGAATATAATTAAATTTTATTATGTATACAATGTTTTTATTTTTGCTTATATAAAATTTTAGATTTGTAATTTTTAAGGTTAGTAGAGCATTAATGTTATAATGAATGGGTAAAATATATATTCATATATTATCTGATTTTGCATTTCATACCCCTATGAATTAATTTTTTATCGTTTTTTTCTTTTTTTAATTATAATAAAAGTGTTTAAATTTAAAAAATAATTTGGTTATGAAAATTTTGTTTAAAATTATTACAAGTATTATAAAGATTAATTCCATTATTATTGATAATTTAATGGAATTATTCTCACATTTGGTAAAAATAATATTTTATTACATTTCATATCATAATTTTTTTTAAAGTATTATTAATTTCAATTTCTGTTTAATACATTTTATTTTATCATTAAAAATTTTTTAAATATTTTTTAATCTTAAAATGGAAAAAATTAATCATTTAGAAATATTACAAAAACTTCAAAGTTTAATATTACAAGATTCATCAAAGAGACTTTTATGTAAAAATAAATAATAAATTTAAAATAGTTTTAAACTCTTTGAAAGAAATTCAAAACATTGAGAATTCTTCAAAAGAAATATATAAATTAAAAATTGATTATATGTCAAAGCATTTAAAATTAAATGAAAGATCAGGAAAAACAGAAATAAAATTAGAAGAAGATTCAGAAAAGTTTTTAACTTTCAATTATTTATCTTGTAAAACGTTTTTAACTTTCATAAGACAAGATCCTGAATTAATATTTAAAATATATGATAATGCAAAAGTAGATTCAATACAAAATATTTTTTCTAATTTATTTATGGATAATTTTTTTGAAGATATATTAAAAGTAAATTCAGTAGAAGATGAATTATTAACCTTAATTTGGAGAGCTTTAAATCAAGAATTTAATTCAATAAATTCTTTAAATAATATTGATATTTTTTTAAGAAATTCAAAATGTTTTTATTTATTAAAAGGAATTAATAATAAATATGAAATTAGACAATTTTTTCATGATATAATTCAAATAGTTATTAATGAATTTGCAATGAGAAGAAATGAAACTTGGAGATTTGATATTAAATCAATTAAAGATAGTATAACTAGTATTGATGATAGTATCAAAGAAACTTTATATTATCAAGAAAAACAAAAACAAAAAGAAAAAGATAGTAATGTTTTTTATAGACAATATTTTTATGATTTATCTATTAAAGGCTTAGAAGAATATAGAAATAAATGTGGTAATAGGATTATAGAAGAATATTGTAACAGACAGTTAAACATAAAAGATAAAAATAAACAATATATTTCATCTTCTTTGTTAATTGAAGAAATGTATAATTATGATTCTTCTGAAGAAATTTTAAGTAGTTATTGTCAAAGCTTTATGTCAGTTAAAAAAATATTATATGTATTATTTAAAAATTTATTAGATAAAGCTCCTATTTTTCCTTATAGTATAAGATGTGTTTGTAAAATGATAAAAATATTAATTGAAAAAAAATTTCCTAATGTTTCTCCTTTAGATACTTATCGTTTTGTATCTAAGTATTTTTTTTCAATGGTATTTTATCCTTTTTTAAATACATGTGATAATGAAGTTTATATTGATTTAATTATTGATGAAGATATTTTAACAAAAATTAAATTTATTTTAAAATTCATAGAAGATGCTCAAAAAGGGGAATTATATAATGAAGAAAAAACTATTTGTTTTACTGGTTTTAATTGGTTTCTTTTAAAAGAATTTATGCCTTTATATTATGATTTTTTTGAAACTTTAACTAATTTTAAATTTTCTAATTATATTGAAAAGTTAACTTCAGGAGAAATAAAATTAGATAATTATTATTATGATTATTTTAAGGAATATCCAGATATACAATTTAGATTTTTTACTTTTTGTTTAACAATTGAAGATTTTATTGAAATAATTGAAAATTTAAAACAAATATTTTTCTTAAATAAAGATGAATTAACACCTAAAAATTTAAATATTTCTGATAAAGATTATATTGAAAATAGACAAAATTTTTTATTCAATTTTTTAAATGAATATATTTTTTCTCAAAGAAAATTAAATAGATTATATGAAATGAAAAATAATTCAAAATGTAAATCATATTTTTTAATAACAAATGAAATTTACAATTCTAAAATGAAACAATTAAAAAAGGAAATAGAATCAAATCAAAATTGTATTTTTTTTACTAAAACAACCAATATAATAAAAGAAAATAATTTACAATCGCAATTAATAATAAAATTTGAAAACTTATTATCAAGTCTATTATTTAAAGATAAACATATTCAAAAAATAAATTTAGAAAATAATGAAATAAAAAATATATTAAATGAATCAATGAATTATTTAAAAACAGAAATTTCTTCTTCATCAGATAATATTCAATCATTTTGGTACGCACAAACTTTAATTCCTTTAATTCAAAAATTTGAAGAAAATAATATTAAATTAGAAGATATATATTCAGAAATGAAAATAAAAATAAATGAATCAATTAATTTATATGAACAAGTAAATACAATTTGTAGTTTAATAATAAATAAAATGAAAAATTTAAAAAAAATAAAAGTATACTTACAAAATTTAATTAATCTTATTTATGAAATTCAAATTAATCATGAAATTTTTCCTATTTCTTTAACTCCTTTTAAACTATATATTAAAGTTGAATTTAATCCAACAGAAGGTTTTTTTGAAATAAATAAATCAGCTTATCAAATTACTAAAAAATTACATGATCAAGATTTATTTGTTTCTTATTCAATTGATCTTTCTAGTTTTTTGTCAACTTTTCCTAATTTAAATAAAATTCTTTTAGATAATAAAATGGTTAAAGTTATAGAAATTCAAAAAAATTTAGAAGTAAATAAAAAAATACAATTTATAGAAGATATCGTTTTTGAAATAATTCAAAAAGCACATCCTAATATTCCTCCAATTGATAATATTATTTGTGATTTACTTGTAAAAAATATGAATATAAAACAAAATGAATTAAGTAATTTAGAAAAATTAAAAAAAGAAATTCAAACTTCTTCAGATGAAGAAAAATTAAAAATGAGTTTTGGAAGTATTCAAAAAAGAATAAAAATAATATCAAATGAATTAAATAAAGTAATAACAAGAGAAAAAGAAATAAAAGAAGAAAACAATAATTTAAACGCATTTAGATTAAAAATAAAAAATAAATTAGAAGATTCAATTTTTGAGAAATTATACGATAAACTATTTCCAATAAGACAAAGTCAAGAAGATAAAGTAATATATAAACAATGTTTTAAATTATCTTGGATAGAGCCTAAGCATGTTTTTCAAAAGAAAAAATATTTAATTCACAAAGATTTTTTTACAGATATAATAGATTTAATGAAGCAAACAGATATAGAAAGAGCTCCAAAAAAAAAGATAGAAGCTTTAAATAAATTAGCTTTGTATGTTAAAAATATTATTGCTTTTAATGAAGGAAATAATCAATCTGGTGCTGAAGAATTTACTCCTTTTTTGTTATATGCTATTATTAAGGCTAAACCTATTAAAATGTATTCTAATCTTGAATATATTAAAATCTATGTTGAAAATCCTTTTCAATTTCCAGTTTTTGGAACTGTTTATGGTATTGTTAATCAATTGTTTGATGATAAATATAGAATTTATAATATTAGTGAAGAAGATATTAAAAAAAAATGTGATGAAGCTTTGGAAAATTATATTGATGTTTAAATATGTTTATTAATTTTTTATTTAATTCTTTATTTATTAAAAATATTTAATTAATAAATAATTTTTTGATTGTTTAAAATAAATTATAAATGAATGGAAATTTTATTAATTATCAATCTATATACCAATAATAATCAATCTTCTGATTTTTTTCGGTCAAATAATATTAAATAGAAGTTTTCAACTTTTTAAAGGTTAAAAGTTTACAAAAAAAAAATAATAACAAAAAAATTCAATTCAAACACTTAAAAAAATATACATTGAAACGAAGAATAAATTGATAATATTAAAAGTGAAAAAATAATTAAATCTAAACTAAGATTTTATTATCATTTATGTACAAATAAAATATTTATTCTGAACAATATTTAGAAGAATATATGAAACATTATTTAAAACTAATAAAAATAGAATAATTATATATTTGATTAAAGTATTTATTAATATTTGATAAAATATTTTAGATTATTATTAATGAAAACATCCTTTAAAGATTGACAATTTTTTAAATGTATTTATGATAAATAAAAGTATTGATTTATTATTTAGATAAATTATTTTTTGTAGAAAATATATTAAAATTCAAGAAATATAACTATTATAGGATATTTATTTTTAAAAATAAATTAAAAAATTGAATGACTTAATATTTGAACTTAAATATGAAATTAATTAATAATTAAAAGAAAATGATTATATCATTTAATGGAAAAGGATTAAAAGAACTAATGATTTATTTATTAATTATTTTATTATATAGAATTACAAGTGTAATATCCAATTTATTTGAAAAAAATGAAAATTCATCATTACAAATGACAATGTTAATAATTTATATTACTGAAAGATTTGTATTACCAAAGGAAAAATATATGAATTATAAATTTAATAAATCAAATATAATAAAAATAATTTTAATTTTGAGTTCTAACATACTTTTTCTTAATTTTTTTTATTTAGTAAACAAAATGCAATCTAATGATTTTTTATATGCTGATTTAATTATGATATTTTTAATTGACGGTTTTTTTTTCATAAAAAAATATATTCTCATCAATACTTATCAATTTTTATCAATTTGATATTTTTTATATATACTTATTTATATTATTATTTTTATAAATATTCACAATTAATAAGTATTAGTTATTTTATCCTTCTAATTTTTAAAATAATTATCCAATCATATTGTTATTGTTTTTCATATTTATTAATAAAAAAAATAAATACAAAATATTTTACAAGTATATTTCTTTTAATTGGATTATTTGGATTTACTAAGTTTTTATATGGATTTAAAGACATAATGCAATTTTTCATAAATGGGGGTTTAAAGGGAAATATTTTTCAATTAATTATTTATAGTTTCAGAGAAACAGCATATAACTTTTGTATATGTAAAATTTTATTAAAATATAATGCAGTCCATTTCGTAACAATAGATACACTTTGTTATATAATATTTGCTCTTTTAAATGGTTTTTTAAATATTGAAATATTAAGTTCATGTGTTTTTATTATTTCTTCAATGATTTATTTAGAAATTATTAAATTACACTTTTTTGGATTTGATAAAAATTTAAAAGATGAAATTGCTTTAAGAGGTGATATTGAATTTAATTTAAGTTTACCTTCGAAATTAAAAAATTAATTCTAAAAACAGTTATCCATCTCCTAAAAAATATAATATTATTAGTTAAAAAAATGATTATTAATTATATAATATTAAATTATTAAAAATAATGAAAAATATTTAATTCCAAAATACCTTTTTTTCAAAAGATAAAAAATATTAAATCAATTTATAAAATTTCATTTGTATTTGGGTCATTTTAATGAGTTTTCAAAATTCATTAGTTCTTAATGATTATCAAATAATATAATAAATCATTTATTACTTATTTTTATTCTTATAAATCGAAGAATTCTATTGTTGTTAAATGGACAATATATTCTTATATAAATAAAAATATTATTTAAATTTTAATAAATAATGAAAGGAAAAAAAAAAAACACTGAAAAAGAATATTTTTTTCCTACAAAGATATCTTATCAGAAATTATTACATTTTAAAGACCAAATTTTATATATACCAAAAGAAGATAACAATAATAAAACAATATTCATTCCATGTTGTTTAATAAAGTCAAAAGAAAATTCTCCTAATTTTATGATAATGTATCATGGAAATGGAGAAATAATATTAGATTATATTGATTTGGGATTAGAATTTAATTCAAAATTTAATATGAATATATTAATAGTAGAATATAAAGGTTATTCATGTTATTTAGGAGAAGTAGATTCAGATTCAATTTTAGAAGATTCATTATTTATATATGATTATATTAAAAAATTGTTTAATATTCAAGATAATAATATTTATGTTTTTGGAAGAAGTATGGGAACTGCTCCTGCAGTTTATTTATCTTCAAAAAGAAACCCAAAATCAACTATTTTAGTAAGTGCTTTTGAATCAATAAAAAATATTGGAAAAGTTTTCAAAGAAGATGAATTTGAAGATATTTTCAAATCTATTGATAGTATACAACAAGTTAAAAACCCTATTTTAATTATTCACGGAAAGAAAGATCCTTTAATTTTATATAAAAATTCAGAAAATTTATATGAAAAATGTGGTTCTCAAATAAAAAAATTAGTTTTAAGAGAAGATATGACTCATAATTACTTTGATGACGAAAGTGATATTTTAGAACAAATGGAATTATTTTTTAAAGAAAAAAATATTGAAATTGATGATAGAAAAAATGTCATTAATTTTGATGATGAAAAAATTAAACAATTACTTGAAATTCCATCTGAATTAAAATCACTTGATAATTTTTAAAAATTTTTCATAATTTTCTAAAATCAATCATAAAACAAAAAAATTAAAAAATATTCTTCTTTTTAATTCAATTATTTTTTGTTTTTTATTAATAATATAATCTTTTATTAATTTTTATTCTGCTTTAATAGTTAAACTGAAAAGAATTCTTTTAAATATTGTAGAAGTTCTCAAAAATAAAAGAAATAAAAGTCATTTTAAATGAAGTAAAGAATTTGAAAAAGAATATTGGAAATAAAAAATTAATAAAATGAATATGTAATTTTTAATCAAACTTTGATAAATTATTATAGAGAATGACTTATTGATATGAAAATAAATTTGATTTTATATTATTAAAAACTAATTCATTAATTTACTTATGATTAGCTCTAAAATCCAATTGAAATTAAAGTTTGAATCTAATAAAACAGAGATTCAAGGAAAATAAAGGAGTTTTAAAATATATTCAATTAAGAAGAGAATAAAAAAATTAATAATGATAAGATATCATAATTTTAGTAAAAATTAATATTCAAAATTCAAAATATAAATATTTTATGAGGAAATTGTTATAATTAGTATAAATGGGGATATCACCTAAATTTTTTTAAGATATAATTATCAATAAATATTTAATATTAAATCAATATTTCATTTCAAATTATTTAATTATTTATCCTAATACTATATTTTATTTGGTATATAATTTCATCAATTTTGAAAAAAAGTAGTATTTAATTATTATTTTTGGTGTGATTGAGTGTGTTACAAATTTAATTCATTGAATTGTTTTGATTGTAATTTCAAAATTGAATTTAAATTATAAATCTCTTATAAAATAAATTATTTTTTCTTTTTTAATTTTTTAAAATAAATTTCTTTGATTTAAACTTTATAAATAATTATTTATTAAATATAGGGTTGTAAAGAATATAAATTTATTATA
>JAEEGK010027242.1_pt1 | contig 11561 bp, 9 predicted proteins | sample 8958771 | NCBI WGS metagenome assembly JAEEGK01 (sample SAMN16246547, study PRJNA631951) | gut metagenome | biome: gut microbiome; feature: rumen; material: SC-attached | host: Bos | place: Iran: Karaj | collected 2018-10 | reverse complement strand
TGGTTAATAGATTCAACAATCGTTATGGCAAAATCTTAAAGATGCCTAACTACGAACTTAGAAAAGTTGGTGCCAGAATCATGTCCTTATCTGATCCAACAGTAAAGATGTCTAAGTCTGATCCAAAAGGTGATATCTTCTTAAAAGATGATATGAAGACCGTGAGAAAGAAAATCATGTCCGCGGTTACAGACTTAGGATGTGAAGTTAAATATGATCCTGAAAATAAACCAGGTATCTCTAACTTATTAACCATCTACGCCGCACTTAAAGATATCTCTATTGAAGAAGCGGAAAAAGAATTCGTTGGCAAGAGATATGGCGAATTCAAAACCGCAGTTGCGGATGTTGTCTGTGCGGAACTTGAACCATTCCAAAAGAGATATCAAGAAATCGTTGAAACAAAGGCTTATGAAAAAGTCCTTCGTGATGGCGCAGTGAAAGCCAAAGCGATGGCCAAGCCAACACTCGAAAGAGTGCAACAAGCTGTAGGCTTATTAAAGATTTAAGAAAAGACCGGAACGAACCGGTCTTTTGTTTTAGATGTTAAGAGCTTTCTTAAGTTCTTCGTAGAGCTTATCTGCTTGGGACTTGTCGAGTTTTGTTTTGCTCTTCATACCGATATAGAACTTAACTTTTGGTTCTGTGCCAGAAGGACGCACTGTAATGGTATTGCCATTTTCGAAGAATAACTTCACAACATTGGATTTTGGTAAGTTAATCTTTTCGACCTTACCGGCTTCATAAGCTTCTTGCTTATTATAATCTTCCACGCGGGTAACTTTGACGCCTGAGAGTTCCTTTAATGGGGCTTTGTGTAAGCCATCCATTAAGTTATCCATAGCTTGTTGTCCGGTGCTACCTTTGAATTCAATAGAGTAGGCGATATCAAGATGATATCCAAATCTTTGTTGTAGCTCATCCCACACCACATCTAATGGTTTTCCTAAGCGGTCATAGTATAACGCCATTTCGCAGTATAAGAGGATGGCTTGGCAGCCATCTTTGTCTCTAGCAAATGGTGCCACTAAACAACCATAGGATTCTTCATAACCAAATTCGAAGTGTGGACCATTACCTAATTTTTCATAATGGTCAATTCTATTACCAATGAATTTGAATCCGGTTAAGAATTGTTCGGTTTTCACACCATATGCTTCTGCGACTTCTTTACCTAAAGAAGAAGTAACGATTGTGTTATACATAACACCATTATCGGATAATAATCCTTTCTTCTTTCTTTCGGAGAGGATGTAATCTAATAAGATTGCTGCGGATTGATTACCGGTAAATGTTTGATATGTGCCATCACTAGCTAAATAACCTAAGCCAACACGGTCACCATCTGGGTCAGTCATAACTAAGAGTTTAGCGCCCACTTCTTTTGCGAGTTTCAAACCTTCGATATAACTTCTTGGATCTTCTGGATTTGGAGATAATGTACCAGAGAAGTCTGGATCAGGTGTGCATTGTGATAATACTGGAACGATGTCATATCCTAAATCTTTGAATATTCTCATAGAAGGAACATAAGAAGTACCGTGATTTGGAGTAAAGACAATCTTGAAGTTAGATTTATCTAAATCTTTATTGATTGCGATAGATTCACAAAGTCTCACATATTCATCATCAACCTTGTTATCTAACATAACGGTTTCACCTAACTTATCGGCTTTTTTGTATTCAACATCGAGTTCATTTGGTAATGCCGCGATGAGTTCTAATAATCTTTTGATCTTTTCAGGCACTAATTGGCAGCCTGTTTCATCATATACTTTGTATCCGTTATATTCTTTTGGGTTATGGGAGGCGGTAATCATGATGCCACCACAGGCTTTAAGATATCTCACTGCGAATGATAATTCTGGTGTTGGTCTTAAAGCATCAAAGATATAAGCTTTAATGCCGAAGTCATTTAAGACTTTCGCGGATAATAATGTAAATTCTCTAGATTGATGTCTATTGTCGTGTGAGATAACAACGCCCATCTCTTTGGCTTTTGGGAATAATTCCAATAAGTATTGGGCAAAGCCCACTGTCGCTTTAGTAACAGTAAAACTGTTCAAACGATTTGTGCCTGGACCTAAGACACCACGCATACCTGCGGTACCGAATTCTACATCCTTAAAGAATGCATCATCGATTTGTGCTTGGTTCATCTTTCTTAATTCGTCTTTGATGGATTCATCAACTTTTGGTGAATTTAACCATCTTTGATAGTTTTGTTCGGTAAGAGTCATTGTTTAATCCTTCTTTCTGTCTCTTAGTTTATTTAACAAATCATCATATTCTTGTGGCATTGGGGCTTTGAATGACTTTTTGGAGAGATTATTAAGCGGGGCTTTTAATTCTCCAAAATGAACACTGTAGGCGTGTAAGAATTGGTTTTTAAATCCATATTCTTTTTCAATTAAGTTATTAGCTTGGAAGTCACCGTATTTGCCATCGCCTACGACATGGTGTCTTATATAAGACATATGAACACGGATTTGATGGGTTCTTCCAGTAATAAGTGTGATATCTAATAATGTATAGTCACCAAATCTTTCGATTGGATGATAGACGGTTTTTGCAGGTTTAGCACCACTACTGATTGGCGCAACAACAACCTTCTTGGCATCAAAGTTCTTTCTAAGTGGAACTTCGACAGTTCCTTCTTTAGCGATGTCGCCCACAACTAAGCATAGATAATGTTTTCCAATAAGTTCGTGTTTTTGGAATAATTCGAAGAGATAGGCTAATGCATCATGGTTCTTACCAAAGATAACAATACCTGATGTATTTCTATCAATACGATGTGCGGGTCCTGGTTTAAAGGCTAAATCGTTTTGTGGATCATATTCGCCTTTATACATTAAGTATTCAATAACCATTTGGTCTAATGGTTTTTCATTATAGTTTTCATCTTTTTGGACTAATACACCACGAGGTTTATTTATAAATAAGACATTATTATCTTCATATAAAATCCAAGGTTCTATAAAATTGCTTGGTGTGTAGTTATTCTTTTTATTGAATTCTTCCATCTGTTCATCGTTGATGAAAATAGATACTTCTTCACCTTCATTAACAATGTATTTTTCTTTTTGCCAATGACCATTTACCTTAATATCTTTCTTTCTAAATAATTTATAAATAAAAGATAACGGAGCGGTATTTAATACCTTCTTGACGTACTTTTCTAAAGTCTGTCCGGATTCCTTTGCATCTACTATGTATTTCTGCATAACTCAATTCTATCATTTTTCTCTTTTATTAAAGAGTAGTTTTTACTATAATAACTATCGCACATTACCAATAAACGTCTAAAGATGCCTTAAATACGGAGGAATACCCAAGAGGCTGAAGGGGCGGGCTTGGAAAGCTCGTAGACTGGTAACTCGGTGCCAGGGTTCAAATCCCTGTTCCTCCGCCACTTAGATTATTAGACACGCGAAAAGCGTGTTTTTTCTTTCTTTTTAGCGATTTAATAATTAAATAGCTTCATTGTGACCATTATTTTGCTAATAATAGTAAACAATATATTTTTAATAGAAATGATGCGATAATTTTATAAGAGGTATTTTGGTATGAAAATAGAAGATATTAAGAAATATCAATTAGATGGATACTTTACTTTAAACGAAGATGCAGAGGAGCTTGAAGATTTTGCTAAAATCAAGCTTATCGAATTTTGCGCACAAGATATCCAAACTATTATTCGTTATGGCATACCAGAATTATTAGCAAGGATCAAAAAAGAAGATGATGAACTTCTGATGGCTAAATATAGTGAAAAATATCACATCACTCCAGAAGACTTCTTGATTAGATTTGAATTTGAAAACAACAATGAAAATGGCTTTGATTACGACAGCATCTATAGTTGGAGTTACTCAGTGAACATTAAAGGAGTTACGTCTCCTAAATTTGATGATCAATCATTAGAAGATTATAAAGATGTAACTGATTATCTTTTTGAAAATGACGATCATTTGCTAAAACATTGTATTAGAAAAATTAGAATCATGAATTCTGATAAACCACAAAAAGAGTGGGAAGAACTAAATTCATTTTTAAAAGATATTATCAAACAAAATAAATTGCCAAGAAATCAAAGAAATTATAAAGATAGCACCTTATCTCAAATTCTTTATGAGATGTCGGCAGCATCGACACTTAACATTAAAACAAATGATGAATTTAATAGTTTTTATCATATCAATGTTGAAAAACTTGCAAAGCAAGGCGATTACACTTGTATGAGACTTCTTGGATATAACTATTATGAGGGAGATGGAGGATTCCCTCTTGATCCAAAACAATCTTTATATTGGCTAGAAAAAGCTTATCAAATTTCTCAAGACCCCGATTTAGCTAGAACCATTGGCTATATTTATTATTATGGAAGAACTTCAGATGGGGTGCCTCAAGGAGATAAAGCATTTCAATATTTTGCTATTGGCCATTTTGCCGGTGGCTATTATGAAGCAACTTACAAATTAGCGGATTGTTATTTGAAGGGATATGGTACTCCAGTTAATAAACAAGCAGCATTTAATTTGGTAAGTAGCATATTCAAAGCAACTCAAGATGATTATTTATCCGGCGAAGATAGCAAATTTGCTGATGTTGCTCTAAGAATTGGTTCATATTTTAAAGACGGAGTTCATGTCGATAAGGATATATCTGTTGCTCAAGGTGTCCTGCTCCAAGCAAGGGACGCAATCAAGACCCGTTTAGAAAATATGGAATATGTTGGTGATAGAAGCGTCGCTCTCTCCATATCTAAAGCATTAAATGATGTAGAAAAAGAATTGAATATAAAAGATAGAGTTATTGTAGATAATGGTTATGAATTGATAGGCTTAAATGATGCGTTTAAAGACCGAGAAATCAGGTTAAAAAAGCTGTCCGATGATAGTATAGAAGTAATAGTTAAACCTAAAAAAGAAGACACAAAATACATAATGCCCGTTTGGGAAAGTCTTTCATATGCTGAAAGGGCCGAAAGTATAAAAATAGTTTTAAAAGACCTTTATATTACAGATGAAGAGTTTAAAGAACATTATGATAAAAAGTGGGAGACAATAGATTTTTATGGTAACGAAATCTATTTATCAAAAAGCAAAGATGATTGGGTGATGTTAAGAGCAGAACATATCATTTACATTCCACAAAAAATCAAAAACCTAGCCAAAGACTATAAAATAGTCTCTGTCGAGTTTTATCCTGGCTCTAAACAATATGATTATTATTGTGAATTCGACATTAAAGTGGGAGACATTGTTAAAGTGTATTCGAACGGAGAAAAGAAAGAAGTTCGAATCGTTTCAATTAAGAAAGTTTACGAAGATCAACTTCCGTTGCCATTGCAAAAGCTTTCAAAAATATATAAATAGTAGTCGTATCTGCTGTAGATAATTCCTCTATTCTGCTAACTAACTTGTGTGTGCCGACAATCGACTTTGAAATAGTTCGTGTGTGAGGACAATTAAGTGCAAATGGAAAATAAAACGCGTCACTCGGCGCGTTTTTTATTTATCATCGAAGAGGTCTTCAATCATTTCTGCTTCTTCTTCCTCTTCTTCAAGTTCTTCCCACTCCTCATCAGAAATGAAAGGTTCTTTAGGTTTCTTATCCTTATATGTTTTATATCTTATAGGTTTTGGTTGTTCATTTTTCTTTTCTTCTCTAACTGGTACATATCCTTTAGGAGGCATAAAGACAAACGCTAAAACGAAGAACGCTAAAGCGTTAATGCCTGTGGATATAATAGAAGCCATATCAGAATCTGCGCGGATTAAAATAATGCACGCAATAACCATTGCTAGCGATGAAACAAAACAGCCAATCGTTAGCCAGATTCTTCCTTTTTTCGACATTCTATTCATAACTTAATTGTAATAAAAATAAGGGCAATTAAATATAATATTCCTATACGGAGAACATATTATGGGCAAAAAGTTACTTATATTAGGTGGCACTGGTTTTTTAGGTTATTACTCCACCTTAGAAGCTTTAAAAAGAGGATACGAAGTTGGTTCTATCTCTTTAGATGATGTGAACTTAGAAGGATGGTATCCAAAAGAAGTTAACGTTAGATTCACTGATTTATTTGAAACACCAGAAGATGAACTTGTAGAAATGATGAAAGGTTATGACTACATGATTTATTCTGTGGGCCCAGATGATAGAGAAACACCAGTTGCACCAGCCTATGATTATTTCCACCGTCGACTTGTCGACGAATGCGCTAAATGTTTCCGTGCTGCGGAACGTGCAGGTATTAAGAAATCAGTTTGTTTTAATTCATACTTTGCTTACTTTGATCGTCGATATCCAGAAATGGAACTCGCAAAGAAACATCCATATATTAGATGCCGCGTTGAACAAGCTAAGTTATTAAATGAACAAAAGAAAAAGATGGAAGTTGTCATCTTAGAATTCCCATATATCTTCGGCACAATGCCTGAGAGAATGCCTATTTGGAGAGGCGTCTTCTTAGATAGATATGTAAATGGACACAAATTCATATTCTTCCCTAAGGGAAGCACCACAATGATTTCCGTTGAACATATTGCTGAAAGCGCACTAGGCGCAATTGAATATGGTAAAGATGGAGAAAGATATCCGATCGGTGATGAAAACAAATCATTCAACTTTATGCTCTCCACAATGACTGGTGCTTTATTAAAGAAACCAAGAAAGATTATCCATCCAGGAAGATGGGCATGCACAATAGGTGGCCAAATGGTGGCTAACCAAGAAAAGAAGAAAGGTTTAGAACCAGGTCTTAACTTCAAACTTGTTATGAAAGAAATCATGTCAGGAGATAAATGTTGTGTCGAACCTGAAGTTATGGATAAAGTTAATGAAGAATTACATGTCGGTAGAGGCGGTTTAGAAGAGGCAATCGTTAAAACTATGCACCGCTGCTACAAGGACGGAGAATTCAAATAAAGAAAATAGGAAGATGCTTGCATCTTCTTTTTTTCTAATACAAAGATATCAATAACTAATACATAATATAGATAATTAAGGGGCAAATTTATTATCTAGTAATAGCATATTTTCTTTCGCTGTGATAATATACTTCGGGTCGATATTATGGCTAAGTTTAAAGAATTAAATGGTATTAAAGTAAAACAAGTTGGAGGAGGATATTTCTTCTTCAAACGTTTAGGTGACTTTTTAACTGCATTCTTTGCACTATTACTTATCGGATGGTTCTTAATCATCATGGCGATTATCGTCGCTATCGGTAGTAAAGGTTCTCCAATCTACTGTGATAAAAGAATTGGTAAAGGCGGAAAAGAAATCAGTGTTCTTAAATTTAGAAGTATGTATAAAGATGCTAATGAACATCCAGAGAAATACTTAAATGAAGAACAAATGAAACAATTCCAAGAAGAAAGAAAAGTTGATAACGATCCACGTATCACTAAAGTTGGTAAGTTCATTAGAAAGACATCTATCGATGAACTCCCACAACTACTTAATATCTTTATTGGCAATATGTCACTTGTTGGTCCTAGACCAATCACTAAGTGGGAACTTGAAAAACACTTCACTGAAGAACAAAAGCAAATCTTCTTATCTGCAAAACCTGGCTTAACAGGTCACTGGCAAGTATCAGGAAGAAGTAATGTTGAATTCGATAACGGTGAAAGACAACAATTAGAACTTGAGTACTTCGCAATTAGAGGACTCGGAACAGATATCAAAATCTTATTTAAAACAGTTCCAGCTGTTCTCAAACATAAAGGTGCAAAATAAAATAGGACTTAAGTCCTATTTTTTAAATATCTTGTAATAATGATGAGCTACTCTTTCCGATTCTGGAGGGAGTTTTTTATAATCGCCGTAGTCGCGGTTTAATAATTCTTCCGCATCATATGGTACGCGTAGTCTTATTCCGTGATAGATATGTGAAGCTTCTTTAGTGAAGTAATGTTCTTTGCTCATTACTGGTTTGTTATTGCTCCAGAAGACCAAGAGATTATCTGTATCTACATCTTTGAATTGAGTAGCAATCTTATCAAACTTTCTTAATAACTTATTAATGTTCTTATGTTTAACAATTAACGCATAAGGAAGTTTAAGGATATATCTTAAGGTAGATTTACCCTTAGGAATACGTTTGCTTCCAGCAATTGTGATTTGCTTTTGAAGACGCACTACTTTTTTGATGAGTTTTGGATTAACAACATAGTTATCTAATGGATATAGATCAACGAATGTGCCAAGTCCATAATCTGGAATATTGTAGTATTCGCTGCGGAATTCAGTGTTTGTAAATCTCGCAATTGGATATACATATTGTGGGTTATTCTTGTAATGAATGATTTTGAATGGTAATAATTCTTTTTCGTGTTCAATTGCATAGTCAATAAAGGCGTCGTAATCTTTTCTTGGAACAAAGATATCAATGTCATCATCCCATGGAATAAAGCCATCATGACGATAGGCACCTAGCAAAGTGCCATAAGCTAGGTAATATTTCCATCCGTGTTCATCAAAAATTTCCTTTAATTTTAAAAGGATTCTAAACGACTCTAATTGGATTTCTTCTAATGTTAATTCTTTTTCCATCTTATACCTTATTGAGAATGAACTTTAATTTTAAAATTAAATTACGATTTCTTTTCCTATATTTCTTATTAAACATTAATTTCCATTTATATTTGAACTTCTTTTTATAATCTCTAATCATAATGAGATCTTGTAAGTTCTCTGGATAGATATCTTTTTCAAAGCCTTTGATTAATTCATCAGCGGTATGGTCTTGGCCATTTTTGCTATGAAGAACTTTAGAGATATTCTTTCTGGTCCACTTCTTTTTATTTGTGCCAATTTGGTTATCGCCATGTTGTCTATAAAGGATATATCCATTGAAGTCATACACGTAGTTTGCGGTGTACTGCGCAATCATGAATAACCAATAGTCATGTAAGTTAACATTATTTGGATAATACTTCAGTGCATGATCATAGAATTTCTTATCCATCACCATGGTACAACCAGTAGCGATGTTTTCAAACAAATAGGTTTGCTTGTTAGTTTTGGTTAAGACCGTCTCATCTTCTTGCATGCCAATCTTTTCTAAGTTCTCATTAGCAACGATGAGGTTAGAGGAATAAAGACAACCATTTTTAGTTTCGCCGACTTCCTCAATTTTCTTAATTCCTTCTATGAGCTTATTAGGCATCCAGAAGTCATCTTGGTCGGCAAAAGCAACATAGTCAAACTTCTTGTCTTTTACCGAAAAGAATAGGTCTAAAAAGTTATAAGTAAATCTCTTGTTTTCTTTGTTCACGTAAAAAGAGAAATTTGGATATTTTTCAGAATATTCTTTCAGAATTTCTTGAGTTCCATCCGTTGAACAATCGTCAGAAGCAGCGATTTCCACTTCCACACCTTCTTGTTTTAAGATGCTGTCGATTTGTTCTCTGAGATATCTCTCACCGTTATAAGTTGCAAGTAAAACTAAGCACTTTTTCATCGTATTAAATTATCACTAAATCTGGGTAGTAAGTCAACGTAAAGAAATTTACGTTATGTTGCTTTTATGAAAGTGTGATTATAAAATAATTGCTATGCTAGAGAACGAGAGCATCAGTAGAAAACAAATAAAGAATGGAGCATTGCTCAATCCGTATTTCGCTTTTTCATTTATTTGGCTTTTCTTACTCATCATCCATTTATTCAATTTCAACACGAAATTCCCACCTGCCACCGTTGAGTTGACAGTGTTTTCTTTATTCATCTCGTTCACCAGTTTTGTGATTGGCATTTTCTACCAAATCCACATTAGAGAAAAAACAGATGGGCTAGCGGTTGATGATCGACCAACATTCAAGTTAATGATTCTCTCGGTTCTCATCTTCATTGCCGCAGTTGTCTACGGAAGAAGTGTTCCAATCATCAGTGTTCTCAAAGGTAATGTCGAAGCTTATCAAAACTTTGGCATCACCACGATTACTCCTATTGGCTATTGCTGTTCTGTGACAGTCATCGTTATCAGCGCAGTCAAATTCTTCTATGGCGAGAAAAACAAATGGAAAAACCTTCTCAATATTGGAATTGGTTTCTTAACATTCGTTCTCGTTTATTCTCGTGGTCTTATTATTCTCTCCGGGTTAATCGTTGTTATTATTGGCGCTAGTAAGTATCGCTTCTCATTAAAATCTATCATCTTCTTATTAGTTTTGCTAATAATCGGTATGTTAGGATTTAACGCTTTCGGTAACATCAGACATGGTTATGCCTGGAACAATTCCAGCTACTTATTAGATGTTGCTGGTTTTAACAAAGACTATTTATTCTTAAGCAACTTCTCATGGACAATCGTCTATGTTGATACACCATTTGGTAACTTAGCATATAATATGCAAAACGAATTCACTGACTATGACTTCATGGGTTTAGTCTCTCAATTATTACCAGATATGGTCTCAAAGAGAGTCCTTCCTGACTATGTCGGTGGCATCCAATTAGCGGTTCCATCACTTACAGTGAGTTCTATGTTTGCCGGTGGTTATGTCTACTTCGGTGTCCTCGGAATGTATATTCAATATTTTGAAATGATCTTTGTGACATTTATTGTCACTCGTTTAAGTAAATGTAATCGTTTAACATTCATCGCAGTATCTGCAAGTATGACCGCTTTGTTGTTCTTATCGTTCTTCGTTAACACGATTACTTATTCCGGATTCTTTATGCCGGTTATCTTTATGCTTATCTATGGATATTTCTCTCTGAGAAAGCCTCAAGGAAAAGTCCTAGTCAATAATATGGGAGCAAATGCATAGTATGGAAAAAGCACAAGTCAAGAAACCATCTATAGCAAGAAACGGTGTATTCTACCTCGTTTTTAGTGTTCTCAATGCACTATTCCCATTCTTAACATCGCTTTATGTTGCAAGAGTTCTATCCTCTGATGCGATTGGACAAGTTTCTTATGCGATTAATATCGTCACTTATTTCTCCATCTTTGCTTTCGTTGGTATTCCAACCTATGGCATGAGAGAAATCGCAAAATGCCGTGACGACAAGATTTCATTAAATAAATTATTCACGGAACTATTCACCATCAATACAGTGACCACCACAATTGCTTTAGCGGCATATATTGGTTTGGTCTTTATCGTTCCTGATTTCCACTTGCATGAACACCTTGCCTTATATCTATTCTGTGGCATCTTAGTTGTTCTAAATTACTTCAATGTAACGTGGCTTTATGAAGGTGTAGAAAAGTTCTCCATTAACGCAATTGTTAATGTTTGTACAAAACTTATTAGTTTTGTGTTCTTAGTCTTATTCGTTAAGAGCGAAGAACATAGTTTAATCTATGCAATCCTCGCGGTAGTCGGTTTCTCTGGCTACTATTTAGTGACGTTCTTCTTCTTCCCAAAATACGCAAAATTTGACTTTAAAGAATTACAATTCAAACGCCACTTCAAACCAATCCTTTTCTTAGTGGTTGTTAACTTAGCTATAGAGATTTATTCCTTAGTGGACATCACCATGATTGGCGCAATTACCGGTGAAGATTCTTTAGTCACATATTACAAATATGC
>JAEEGK010027241.1_pt1 | contig 11561 bp, 8 predicted proteins | sample 8958771 | NCBI WGS metagenome assembly JAEEGK01 (sample SAMN16246547, study PRJNA631951) | gut metagenome | biome: gut microbiome; feature: rumen; material: SC-attached | host: Bos | place: Iran: Karaj | collected 2018-10 | reverse complement strand
AACGGAATCCATCGGGGCTTCCTGCATTACAGGGGATGATTCCTGATGACGGGTTATGAAAAAGAGGCAAACGACCAAAGCCACAACAATAGCCACGATAATTGATAAATAACGAAGAAACGGTCTCTTGCCATCGATGTCGTGCAGGATCTTCCCTACTGACTGATAGCGGTCTTTGGGATATTCTGCCGTACAACGGGCTATCACCTTATTATATTTATAAGAGGAAGGCAATAAGTCGAGGATTTTGCCAAAGGCATAGATGTCGGTTTGAATGGATAATGGGCAATGGATAATGGACAATTGCTCTGGGGCGGCAAACTCGCTGGTATAGCCTTGGGTATCTGGGAAAGAATCTGTGTAGCAACAACCGAGGTCGATGAGTTTAACATCGTCGTTAATTCGGGTAAGCAGGATATTATCAGGCTTCAAGTCAAGATGGAGCACTTGGTGGCTGTGCAGATAGCCAAGCGCATCCAACAACTGACGGACAAACTTATCAGTATGCTTCTGGCTCTTGAAATAGTCGGGATTTGTAGCAAGCCGATGGGAAAGGGTCTCGCCATCGACATACTCCATCAGAATGCTATCATGGTCGAGCGAGAGATAGCGCACCAGGTTTGGATGCTCCAGACGATAGCCTGTCTCAAACTCTTTGCGAAGAGCCTCTTGGTAGCGGATGTCGCCAGCATATTCGGCTTTTAGCCGTTTCAGAAAATGCAGCTTGCCATAAAGCTTCACACGGAAAGTGTCACAGGTAGCTCCCCGTGTATCCATCCGTTCGATGGCATCATATTTTGGCTGGCTGTCTGAAAACTGCGAAGAATCCATTAATGGAAGTGAAAAGTGAATAGTGAAAAGTGAAAAATTTGCTACCGCTATAGAAGTGTCGATGGATCTTAAAGAACCGTGATTGAAGAGAGACCAGAGATGCGGCCAGCCGTGAACTGGCCCAAAGGTTTGCCGTCGCGCCAGACATTAAGTACTAAGAGGGGATGATGGAGCACAAAGTTCAGCACTTCTACCTCATCATCGGCCTGAAGTTTGCTGTTCCGGCTCTCCATGACCAGATAACGATGGGAACCAAGATACTTCAACCTTACCAGACGGTCTGGCAGGTATGCGAATTCAACAATTTTATCAGGGGCTAAATCATCAGAACGGATTTCTTCTTCCGTCGTGCCAAAATCTGAATTGCCTTTGTCTTCAATATCCTTCAACTCATCCCAATGGGCATAGCCGAGATAGCGGGCTATAGCGTCAAGGGTACTGGCGTGGGGTGAACGCTCATCCTGGGCAAAACCCAAAAGTCGTTTGAGCGTCGTTGCGCCAATACGGACTCCTGTCTTGCTCTCAATATCTAACGACAGGAACTCACAATCAGAAGGCAGTCGCAGATCATTGGCGGACTTATCCTTCAGCAGTTGAACTATTTGGAATGGCAACCTCATCCTAAACTGTATTTTTTGCAAAAGTAGGCAAAATTTCTCAAACTCAGCACAAAACCATGCAAATTTTATGCTTTTATTGCGATTGGGAAAGGATAGAGTGTGGCGGTAGGAGCCCTTACCATATATAAATAAGGTGGAAAAGATTTGGCGGTATCGTGGAAAATGCTTACCTTTGCACGCAAAAATCAAACCATAAGGACAAAAATGAACAGAGACAACGCAATCTTCGAGTTGATCGAGAAAGAGCATCAGCGCCAGCTGAAAGGCATTGAGCTGATTGCCAGTGAGAATTTCGTGAGTGACCAGGTGATGGAGGCAATGGGCTCCTACCTGACCAACAAGTATGCTGAGGGCTATCCTGGCCACCGTTACTATGGTGGTTGCCAGGTGGTGGACGAAGTGGAGCAGCTCGCCATCGACCGCGTCTGCAAACTCTTCGACGCCGAGTATGCCAACGTACAGCCCCACTCTGGTGCCCAGGCTAATGCAGCCGTGCTGCTGGCCGTGCTGAAACCTGGCGACACTTTCATGGGTCTGAACCTCGACCACGGTGGGCACCTCTCCCATGGTTCGCATGTCAACACCTCTGGTATTATCTACAACCCCATCGGCTACAACCTGAACAAGGAGACGGGCCGTGTGGACTACGACGAGATGGAGCAGCTGGCCCTGGAGTACAAGCCCAAGCTGATCATCGGTGGTGGTTCTGCCTACAGCCGTGAATGGGACTACAAGCGTATGCGTGAGATTGCCGACAAAGTGGGTGCCCTGCTGATGATCGATATGGCTCACCCCGCTGGTCTGATTGCTGCCGGTCTGCTGGAGAATCCTGTGAAATATGCTCACATCGTGACTTCTACGACCCACAAGACCCTACGTGGCCCGCGTGGTGGTATCATTCTGATGGGTAAGGATTTCGACAACCCCTGGGGTTACACCACTCCGAAGGGCGTCGTGAAGAAGATGTCTACGCTGCTTAACTCCGCCGTATTCCCTGGTCAGCAGGGTGGTCCGCTGGAGCACGTTATCGCTGCCAAGGCCGTTGCTTTCGGAGAGGCTCTCCAGCCTGAGTTCAAGGAGTGGGCCAAGCAGGTTCAGAAGAACGCCAAGGTGCTGGCCGAGGAACTGGTGAAGCGCGGATTCGGTATCGTCAGCGGTGGTACAGACAACCACTCAATGCTCGTTGACCTCCGCTCTAAGTATCCCGACCTGACTGGTAAGGTGGCAGAGAACGCTCTGGTTGCTGCTGACATCACTGTCAACAAGAACATGGTGCCGTTTGATTCTCGCAGTGCCTTCCAGACCAGCGGTATCCGCTTAGGAACACCAGCCATCACTACCCGTGGTGCCAAGGAAGACCTGATGGTGCAGATTGCAGCCTGGATTGAGGAAGTACTCAATGATCCTGAGAACGAGCAGGTGATTGCCAGCGTCCGTGCAAGAGTGAATGAGAAGATGAAGGATTATCCGCTGTTTGCGTACTAATCCGATATCCTATACAAAAATTTAATCCCCGCCGATTGGTGGGGATTAATTTTATGGTGGGGATTCAAATTTTATGGCATGTATTCACACCTGTAGGTGTACTTCTCGCCGTTGAAGTTGTAGTACCATACGACCGTAAAGCCGAACTTAGAGCCCTTGCCTGCCAGATTGTCAAAGCTGGCCTTCTTGCTGTCACCAGCTTTCAACTGACCAGACTTATCGCTGTAATCCATATAGCTCAGCAATTTCAGATCTGAGTAGATCTCGCATCTGGTGAGCTGGATATTGTGCTCACTACCGTTATTCAGCGTACAGCTCAACGATGCCACTTCATTGCCATCGAAATACGGCTGCCACTCCACACTGAAAAATTCTCTAAGATCCTCTGGCTTCTCGATGGTCACCGTGATGCTGTCCTTATACTTGCCGTTCGAAGAAGTAGCAGTGATGGTAGCCTTACCCACGCCAACACCCGTCACGACACCATTGGCATCCACCTTGGCGACAGACTCATCAGAAGAAGACCACTTGACAGCTTCGCCATCTCTATTATATACGCTCAGCGCCTTCGACTCCTGGCGAAGCATACTGAAACTATACTCCTTAATATAAAGATTACGATACTGTGTGATGGTGATCGTATAAGTATCCAAGCCCATCGTAGTCGTTCTGCTGGCCTCTTTCTCCGTGAACGGTGCCACATTGACGTGCTGACTGATCGCATTCAATTCCGTGAAGAATTCCAGTTCGCCAAGTCTGGCCCAAATATCCTCCGGCTCCCAGATATCGAACGTCGTCTTATTGGTCTGTGCAACAACAGAGATATTGCCGCCTAGTTCGTCGATATCATAATCCTGAGTCAACATCCTGAAGTAATACTCAATCACATACTCCTGTTCGATAGTAATATCGACCGGCTCGGAACTCAAATTGCTTTCGATGGAGATATACCCTTTTCGTTCACGACCAGACGTATTCTCATCCACACTGACGGCAATCGTGCTCTTGGTAAGTCCTCGGGTGCCTGATTTCAGTTTATAATGTATCCAGTCGGCATCACAGATTATTTCAAAGTCGTTGATGTTATGTTCGAAATCAATCTCCAACTGACCACCTTTCGTTTCCACCAAGAAATAGGTCTGATTCACTATGATCGCATTGTTCTGCTTCTGCGTCACAGTGAAAGTACGGGTAATTGCCGGTGCCTTGACATCCGACATCGTAATCGTAGCCTTCCGCTCTCCGTAAGTGGTATTCTCATCGACCGTCACCGTCATCTGCGACTTGGACGCATCCATTGTGACGTGACACCATCCGGCACTTGAGACTGCCAGATAGTTCGAGATGTCTTCATTGCGGAAAGTGGTGGTTTTAGAAAGTGCCCCATCATCCTCATTTGCCCCGAACGTCATGTCCTTGAGGATCAGTTCCCTGAGGCGGCTGACGTACTCGTCTTCGCCACAAGATTCAAACCCTGCAGAGACCAAAATGGCGAGCAGGCATATTCCTAAACATTTGATTATCTTCATCTTTTACAATATAAATATAGAAATCGGCTGCAAAGTTACAAACTATTTTGCTTAAAACACACGATTTCAGCCATTTATTAATCTTTTTTCAGAAGACACCATTTATTTTAATGTAGCATTAAAGTGGTTTACGACCTGACGGAACAGGTGGTTTCTCGTGTTCCCGCCAAAGATGCTGTGGTTACGGTTGGTATAGACCAACTGCCTGAAATCCTTGTCGGCCTGCACCAGTGCCTCCACATATTCTGCCGTATTCCTATAGTGCACATTGTCGTCAGCAAGTCCGTGACAGAGCAGCAGCGCGCCACTCAACTGCGACGCCCTGGCGATGGGGTTCACCTCGTCGTAGCCAGCCTTGTTCTCATTGGGAGTCCGCATATAGCGTTCCGTATAGATTGAGTCGTAGAAGCGCCAGCACGTAGGAGGAGCAATCGCCACACCAGCCTTGAACACAGGCCTTCCCTCCGACATCGACATCAGCGTGTTCCAGCCACCATACGACCAACCCCAGATGCCGATCCGTTCCTTATCGACATACGGCTGACTGCCTAACCACAGAGCCGTTTCCACCTGATCGCGGGCCTCCAGCTCACCCAGACGGAGATAGGTACACTTCTCAAACTCAGCCCCACGGCCACCTGTGCCACGATTATCGACACAGACGCAGAGATAACCCTGCTGACAGAGATACTGCTCAAGGATGGCACCTCCGCCGTTCATACCGATGCCCCACTGGTTGAGCACTTGCTGATTGCCTGGCCCGCCATACTGATACATAATGACAGGATACTTCTTTGCAGGATTGAAGTCCTTCGGCTTCACCATCCAGCCGTTCAGCAGCACGCCCTCAGAGGTGGTGAACGAAAAGAGTTCCTTCGTGCCCAAATCGTAGTCTGAGAGTTTCTGCACCAGTTCCTGATTGTCTATCAGCGTTTGCAGCACCTTGCCGTTGTTCTGGCAGAGCGTGTACTGCACAGGATGGTTCAAGTCGCTCCACGTATTGATGAAGTACTTGAAATTGTTGCTGAACACGGCATTGTTCACACCTGCCTTCTGCGACAGTACCTCCGTCTTTCCGTTGGCGTGGGCTATCATCACCTGCTGATCTGTAGGCCCGTTGGGATTAGCGGCAAAGTAAGCGTCGCCCGTCTGCTCATCAAAGCCATAGACACTCTGCACCACGTACTTGTCCTTCACAATCTGACGCAGCAGCTGGCCGTTCAAGTTATAGAGATACAGATGATTATAGCCGTCGCGCTCACTGGGCAGCAGAATATGCTTGTCCGTGATCTTCACCTCCTCAAACGTCTCTTCCTTCACATACTTGTCAACCTTGTCCTCGATAGCCAGCTGACAGACGGTCGATAGCGGATTGGCCATATAGATCCTCAGCACGTCCTGATGGCGGTTGAGCGTGAAGATGGCAATCTTCGTCGGATCGCTGGTGGCCTTGATACGGGGGATATAGCCGTCAGCATCCAACGGCAATTCGATGCGTCGTGTCTGATGCGACTTGATGTCGAAACTGTGAACACTGACCTTCGAATTCACCTGGCCAGGCACAGGATATTTATAGGTGTAGAATCCAGGATATTCTAAATATTCCTTTTTTTCCGGATAGAGCCCCTTAAACAGCTGCAGGGAATATTGCTTCACGTCCGTCTCGTCGTAGCGAATCCAGATGATCTGCTTCGAGTCGGCAGAGAACACCATCGACGAGTTTGTGGAGAACTCCTCCTCATACACCCAGTCTGGTATGCCGTTGAGCACCTCGTTGCGCTTGCCGTCCTTCGTCACCTGACTCTCCGCTTTGTCGTAAAGCAGCTTCACCAAGAAGATATTGTTGTCTCTAACGAAGGCAATTTGATTGCCGTCGGGTGAGAAGACTGGTGTCTGCTGCGGCCCACCGTCACTCAGCGGCTCCAGTTTGTTATTCCGGATGTCATAGATATAATAGACAGCCGTGAACGAACGACGGAAGATGGGCTTTGTCTGCGTCTGGATCAGGATACGACGGCCGTCAGGACTCATAATATAGTTGTCCACCTTGCTCACCTGTCCGCCTCTGGCCGTAGCAACATCGAAAACGACGCTCTCCTGCTTGCCAGTACGGAAGGAATAGCTCACGATCTGCTTGCCGTCGGCACTGATCTGCGTATAGGTCTCACCGTCGGCACTGGGGCGCACGGCAGTCATCGTCTCCTGTGAGAATTCTCCATTGGTGATGGATTTCAGGTCCAGCTTCCCACCTGCAAATACCGATAAACCAGCAAGGCACAAAGCGCCCGAAAGACATAATACTCTAAAAAATCTGGTCATATTTGTTTTTCCTTATGTTTAATAGAAATCCTTGAAGTCGTTATTTCGTAGCAGTTGGTCAACAGTGGCATTCTTATTGCGTTTCATATAGCGGCCCGCCATACGGGTGAACCTCGAAGCGAAGACCTCCTCGCCCATCGCCTCATCGACGACCCACTGAATCTTTCCGATGTAGATGTCGCGCTCCTTCTGCGTCATCCCACTGTCGAGCGGCATCGGATAGAGACTCAGCAGATAGAAACCTATACAGTCGGGCACGATGTATTTCCTGTCCATCATCCGCCGCTGCTCATCTGAATAGCCGTAATCTGGCCTCTTGTACAGCGAGAAGTTCGTACCTAAGTATTTGTCGAGACAGATGCCGATGCTGTTATTACCCACAACGACACTCTGGTCCAGCGACCCAATCTGGGCATACACCTCAGGCATATCGAGGTTGGGGATGTGCTTACGCAGATACTTGAAGGCCCGTGTCAGCTGCTCGTTAATATCGTCCATACTGGCATACTGCTGCTGCGTCTCTGCGATGAGCGCCTGCAGCGTCGTGTCCTGATAGAATCTGAGGAAGGTCTTGTTGATTTCCGGATCGTTCACCTTGCCGATGCGCAGCACGTCCTCGATCAGCGTCCGAGTCTGCATCGGAAAGACCGTGTTCATCTGTTGCAGGGCTGAGAAGTCGCCCGTCGTCAGATACAACGACTGGATACGGTCGTAGCGGTCAACGGCAACTGTCTTGTCCTCATCGTCGGAGGTTCTGAATTGCCATTCACAGCTAATGCACCCAAGCATTATGACAAACACCAGATAATATATCTTACGCACAGTGAAACTGATTCCTATCGTTATTTGTTAAAAGACCGTGCAAATTTACTAAAAAATATTCATAATTCCAAATTTTAACCTAATTATTTTAAAAAAAGTGCTCAAAATTGCACACTTTTGTTTATTTGTGTAAAATTTGAGCGCATATTTCGGCCTTTTTTCTTATTTTTGTAGCCTACTAAAACAGATGGTATGAAAAGACAAATGCTCACCCTCCTGCTGATGGCCCTCACCCTGGGAGCCCAAGCACAACAGACGTTCACCGTCAGCGTCACCAATCCCTTAGCGACAGCCCGTACAGACCAGCCCGTCATTATCAGTCTCACACCCTTCGGCGACATCCGCTCCGCCCTTGTCACCACCTGCGGACAGGAAATCCCCTGCCAGCTCGACGACCTCGATCAGGATGACACCTTCGACGAACTCTGCTTCCTGGCAGACCTCAACGGCGACGAGACGAAACTATACGAAGTGACGCTCCTTTCCGAGGGTGAGCCACGCACCTACCCTGCCCGCGTCTATACAGATATGCTCTTGCGCAACGACAAGGTGAAGGAGAAGAACAAACACAACAACTTCATCGAGTCGATCACCGCCCGTGGCGACTGTGCCGACTCCTACCACATCCAGCACCATCACGGTGTCGAGTTCGAGAGCGAACTCAACGGCATCCGCATCTACTTCGACAAACGCCAGACACTCGACCTATACGGAAAGTTCCAGAAACGCCTCGAACTGCAGGCCACGCAATTCTACACCTCGAAGCAGCAGAAGGCAGAGGGCTATGGCGACGACGTGCTGTGGGTGGGCAATACCTTCGGATTGGGCGCCTTCCGAGGCTGGGACGGCCAGCAGCCCACGATGATCGACCCCGTACGCTCCCGCACCCAGCGCATCATCTCCTACGGTCCCCTCCGCACCATCGTTGAACTCTACGACCGTGGCTGGCAACTATCAACTCTCAACTCTCAACTGTCAACTGTCAATATGACCATCCGCTACACCCAGTACGCAGGCCATCGCGATACCGATGTCGATGTGTTCTTCAACAAGAACGTCTCCGACCGCCTCTTCTCCACAGGCGTCATCAACGTCAAGGGCTCCGTGGAGTTCTCCGACCACAAGGGCCTGCGCGCCTGCTGGGGCACCGACTACCCCTCTTCCGACACCATCAACTGGAAGCGCGAGACGGTGGGACTGGCCGTCTGCATCCCTCAGAAATACATCCGTAGCGAGGAGCCTGCCAATAAGGACAATTACGCCTTTGTGGTCGCCACACCCGACAACCACCTCGCCTACAAGGTCATCTACACATCAGCCAACGAGACCTTCGGCTATCACTCCTCACAGGAGTGGTTCGAATTCCTAAAGGAATGGAAGAAAGAGGTGCTGAAGCCTATTCAGGTAAAGTACTGAACGTCTTCCGACCTTTCACATAGTACTGCCAGAGCAGGGAGAAGTCCTTTCGCTCTGGCACTCTTTTGTCCACACGACTGGCCTGGATCTTCTTGCGATCAGCCTCAAAGTCCTTCCGCCAGTGCTTAAAAGCCCTGCGGGCCCGATAGACAGCCCGGAAGTCGCCCACGTTGCGTTTCAGGATGAGCATCTCCCACGCAGCCAGGTAGTCTAACCACCAGCGCCAGCGCATTACGCGCGATAACTCACTGTCAGGCAGACACTTATAGAGCATCGTCAAATTATTACGGAAGTTCAGGAACGTCTTCATCGGATTGTTCTTCGGCAGCGTGCCGCCACCCACGTGGTATACCTGCGACTCAGGCAGACAGACAATCCTGCGGCCCTTGATGCGCAGCCGCCAGCACAGGTCGATCTCCTCGTTGTGGGCGAAGAAGCGCCCGTCGAGACCGTCCACGTCCCAATAGTCCTTGCTCCGGATCATCAGCGCAGCACCCGTCGCCCAGAGCACGTCAGCCAGCGTGTCGTACTGTCCGTTGTCGGCCTCCACCGTCTCGAACACCCTGCCGCGACAGAAGGGATAGCCGTAGGTGTCTATGTATCCCCCACTCGCTCCGGCATACTCAAACTGGTCTTTGTCGAAGATCGAGAGCAGCTTCGGCTGGCAGGCGGCCACGTCCGGATGGCTGTCCAGATACTCTATCATCGGTGTCAGCCAGTGGTGCGTCACCTCGATGTCAGAGTTCAGCAGCAGATAATACTCCGCCTCGATCCCCCTCAGGGCCTTGTTGTAACCCTCGGCGAAGCCCCAGTTCTTGTCGAGCACGATCAGCCTGACCTCTGGGAAATGTTGTCTGAGCAGCGCTAATGAGCCGTCTGTCGAGGCATTGTCGGCCACACAGACCGTTGCCTCGTCCCTCGAATAGCGCAACACGGAGGGCAGATACTCCCTGAGCATCTTCTCCCCGTTCCAGTTCAATATGACGATTGCCACCTTCTTTTCCATCTCGCGCGTACCTTATTTAATATATAGTGCCTGTTTGTCGGGCGTCAGTTCGCCCAGACGTACCTTCACCAGCTGGTTGTCGAGCGCAGGATCGGCATCCTTGGCTGGGAGCTCCACACGGATGTAGTTCCTCGTGAAGCCGTGCATCGCCCTGCCGCGCGTCGCCTTCTCAAACAGCACCTCTGCCTCCTGGCCGATATGCCGACGATAAAACGCCTCCGTCTTCTCGTCTGACAGGTCAAGCAGCCGTTTCGAGCGCAGTTTCTTGTCCTTGTCGCTCACCACGTAGGGGATGCTCAGGGCCGATGTGCCAGGGCGCTCCGAATAGGGAAACACGTGCAGCTGCGTCACGTCGAGGTCGTTGAGGAACGTGTAGGTCTCCTCGAAACACTCAGGCGTCTCACCACGACAGCCCACCATCACGTCCACGCCAATAAACGCATCTGGCATCAGCGCCTTGATGCGGTGGATCTTGTCGGCAAACAACTGGGCGTCGTAGTGCCTGTGCATCAGCTTCAGCACCGTGTCGCTGCCGCTCTGCAGGGGTATGTGGAAATGCGGCATAAACGCGCGGCTCTCCGCCCAGAAGGCGATCAGCTCGTCCGACAGCAGGTCGGGCTCCAGCGAACTGATCCTGTAGCGACTGATGCCCTCCACTCGGTCGAGAGCCTGCACCAGGTCTATAAACTTCTCACCCGTGGTCTTGCCGAAATCGCCGATGTTCACACCAGTCAGCACGATCTCCTTGCCTCCCTCCCGGGCAGCCTCCTCAGCCTGTGCCACGAGCGAGGCGATGGTCGGATTCCGCGAGAAACCTCTGGCGTATGGTATCGTGCAATACGTGCAGAAATAGTCGCAGCCGTCCTGCACCTTCAGGAAATACCGCGTCCTGTTGCCCCTCGAACAGCTTGGCGCAAAGCTCTTGATATCCTTCGTCTTCTTAATATAATAAGGTGTCGTCCCTTGCCCTTCTTTTGTTGTGGCGGATTTGTAATCCGCCACCTGCCCCCAGGCTTCCGAAAGATACTGCACCAACTGCGCCTTCTCATCCGAGCCCAGCACCAGATCCACGCCCTCAATCTTCGCCACCGCCTCGGCTTCGAGCTGCGCATAGCATCCCGTCACCACGACGAACGCCCCTGGGTGCTGCCTCACCATCCTGTGGATGGCCTGACGGCACTTATGGTCGGCCACCTCCGTCACAGAACAGGTATTAATCAGACAGATGTCCGCCTGTTCACCCTTCTCGGCAGTGCGCACGCCCATCTCCTGTAGCAGCTTCCCAAAGGTCGATGTCTCTGAGAAGTTCAACTTGCAGCCCAGCGTGTAATACGCCGCCTTTTTTCCTTGGAACGCCGAAGAATTTATCATTTTTTCACCTTTTCACTTTTTTCGCCTTTTCGGGCCATCTGTTATCGGGCACAAAGGTACATCTTTTTTCGCAAATTTCATCAATTTTTGGCAATTTTCGAATAAAGGGCAAAAATACACTAAATTTTAACATTTCGTATCTCGCTGATTTTCAGCACTTTG
>JAEEGK010027239.1_pt1 | contig 11562 bp, 13 predicted proteins | sample 8958771 | NCBI WGS metagenome assembly JAEEGK01 (sample SAMN16246547, study PRJNA631951) | gut metagenome | biome: gut microbiome; feature: rumen; material: SC-attached | host: Bos | place: Iran: Karaj | collected 2018-10 | reverse complement strand
CAGCGAGATCCTTTGCGCCGGTCTGGACGACGTGGAGAAGCTGAAATCCATCTACGACATCACCGGCATCTGGATCGAGGAGGCCAGCGAGATCACGGAGGAGGACTTCGCCCAGCTGGACATCCGGCTGCGGACCGTCTTCCCCCACTACCTCCAGATGATCCTCAGCTTTAACCCCATCAGCATCACCCACTGGCTGAAAAAGCGCTTCTTCGACACGCCGGACGAGCGGGCGCGGACCCACCGCAGCACTTACCAGGACAACCGCTTCCTGACGGAGGAGGCCCGGCGGACGCTGGAGGCCTTCAAGGACACGGACGAATACTACTACACCGTGTACTGCCTGGGGGAGTGGGGCGTCACCGGCAAGACGGTCTTCGACGGCAAGGCCGTCACGGCGCGGCTGGGGGAGATTCCGTCGGCGGAGCGCCGGGGCCTGTGGGAGTACGGCGAGGAGGGCGCGGGTCTGTCGGACATCCGCTGGACGGACAGCGGCAGCGGCCCGGTGGTGATCTACCGGGAGCCGGAGGAGGGCAGGCCCTACGTCATCGGGGGCGACACCAGCGGAGAGGGCAGCGACTGGTTCGTGGCCCAGGTGCTGGACAACGTTACCGGCGAGCAGGTGGCGGTCCTCCGGCACCAGTACGACGAGGATACCTTCGCAAAGCAGGTGTACTGCCTGGGGAAATACTACAACGACGCCCTGGTGGGGCTGGAGGCCAATTTCAGCACCTACCCCATCAAGCGGCTGGAAATGCTGGGGTATCGGAATCAGTTCGTCCGGGAGGCGGAGGACACCTTTACGGGCGGCATCCGGCAGGCCTTCGGCGTCCGCACCGACGCCAGGACCCGGCCCGTGATGATCGGGCAGCTGGTGGAGGCCATGCGGGGCGGCATCCGCACCGTGAACGACCGCACGACGCTGGAGGAGATGCTGACCTTCGTCCGGAACGAAAAGCTCCGCCCGGAGGCGGAGGAGGGAGCCCACGACGACTGTGTCATGGCCCTGGCCATCGCCTGGTACATCCGGCCCCAGCAGCGGATGACGGTCCTTACTGCGGCGGAGGCGACCCGCAGGAGGTGGACGGAGGACATGTACGAGGATTATTACAGCGCGTCGCCGGATGAGCGGGCGCTGCTTAAGGAGCGGTGGGGGGACCCTCCGGGTTAATGAAAAGTGAATAGTGAAGAGTGAATAGTTGTGGTATCGCCTGACGGCGGCGGATATGAATTTCAATCACCGCCCAAGGCGGCTCCTGAACTCCTCGCTCCTCATTCCTCACTCCTCACTCAACAAAGGGGTTGCATTTATGACGAAAACGGAACGGCTTGACTACTGGAAGGACTGGCTGGGGCGGAACGAGGCCGCCTATGAGGACGAGCTGGCGCGGATGGACCGGCGGGAGGCCCTGTACCGGGGCGAGGTGCGGGACATCGAGCCCCTGACCCGGCGGGACCGGGAGCGGACCGGCGCGCTGCGGAAGACCGCCCACCTGCGGAACATCATCGCGGAGAACATCGAAAGCGAAGTCAACTCCACCATCCCCCAGCCCAAGGTCACGGCCCGGCGGCAGGCGGACGAGCGTCGGGCGAAGCTCCTGGAGGACATGCTGCGGAACGAGTTGGACCGGCTCCCCATGGAGGAGCTGAACGACCTGGCCGAGCGGACGATCCCCATCCAGGGCGGGGCCTTCTGGCTGGTGGAGTGGGACAACTCCAAGCGGACCCACAGCACCGTGGGAGACGTGACGGTCTCCCTGCTGCACCCGAAGCAGGTGATCCCCCAGGACGGGGTCTATGGCCGGGTGGAGGACATGGACGCCGTGGTGCTGAAGCTCCCCCAGACCCGGGAGAGCATCCGGCGCCAGTACGGGAAGGATATCGATGAGGGCGAGACAGAGCCGGAGGTCCGGGCCCTGGACGGCGAGGCCGCCAGCTCCGAAGACATGGTGACCCAGTATGTGGCCTACTACCGGAACAAGAAGGGCGGCATCGGGAAGTTCAGCTGGGTCAACGACACGGTGCTGGAGGACATGGAGGACTACGAGGCCCGGCGGCTGCGGCGCTGCGAAGTGTGCCGGACGCCGGTGACGGACCGGGAGGCCGACGTCTGCCCCGTCTGCGGCGGGAAGCTCGTGGAGGGCGAGGAGGCCGAGGAAGAGCTGTTCACCGGCATTCAGACCCAGGCGGGAACGCAGATCCCCGGCGCGGCGGCGGGCGTGGACGAGGCGGGGCTGCCCGTGCTGGAGCCCACGCGGCTGCCGTACTACAAGCCGGACGTGTTCCCGGTGTTCCTCCAGAAAAACGTCAGCCTCTTCGGGAAGCTCCTGGGGGACAGCGACGCGGACAAGATCGAGGACCAGCAGAACACGGTCTCCCGCATGGAGACCAAGATCATCGACCGGCTTGTGAAGGCCGGCACCCGCATCACCCTGCCGGACCGCCCGGATTTCCGGGTGGATCCGGAGGACGGGGACAAGTGGTACATCGGCAACGCGGCGGACAAGAGTCTCATCGGCGTGTACGACTTCTCCGGGAATCTGAGCTTTGAAATGGCATATCTCGCCGGAGTATATGAGGAGGCCCGGCAGATCCTGGGCATCACCGACAGCTTCCAGGGGAGAAATGACACGACCGCCATCAGCGGGGTCGCCAAGCAGTTCGCCGCCGCTCAGAGCGCCGGGCGTCTGGAGTCCAAGCGGATCCTCAAGGAGGCTGCCTATGCCGAGCTGTTCAAGCGGATCGCGCAGCTGAAGGTGGCCTACGCCGACGAGCCCCGGGCAGTGGTGGCCTCCGACGACCGGGGAGAGGCCCGGTACGAGGAATTCAACCGCTATGACTTCTACGAGCAGGACGCCGCGGGGCAGTGGCACTGCATCCTGGACGACGAGCGTTTCCTCTTCGGCTGCGACAGCTCCACCCCCATGTTCAACAACCGGGAGCAGATGTGGCAGGATGCCGCGAGCATGTTCCAGATGGGGGCCTTCGGGCAGCCGGGGAGCCTGGACGCCCTGCTGCTGTACTGGACGAAGCTGGAGCTGCTGCACTACCCCGGGGCCGGCGACACGAAGGAATATCTGGAAAAGCTGCGGCAGAAGACCGGCGAAAGGACGGAGAAACAAGGAGCGCTGTGACGACGACGGCGTCATCGGCTGCTTTGTTTACAAAAAGGAAAGGAGCGGAAGGACATGGAAAAGGGATATGCCGGGAGGATCGGCCAGACGGGAAGCCAGGAGGTAAAGGCCCCGGCCAGGATCACCCCCAAAAAGGGCAGCGGCAAGGTGAAGCGCGGAGACGATCTCCGCAAGGGAAAGAAGTGAGAGGAGGGATCGCCGTGGAAATCGGAGAAGAGAACAGAAGCATCGGCCCGGAGGCCGAAGATGCTGCGCTGGGCGCTCAGCCCGGCAGCGGGGCGGAGCCGGAAGCGGCAAACGCCGGACCGGCGCTTCCCCCGGCGGGGGAGGAAGCTGCCCTGAGCGGGGAAGAGCTGCGGCGGGTGCAGCTGCAGCTGGAGGAGATCCGGCGCATGGACCCGGAGATGACGGGCCTGGAGGCCATCCTCCGGAGCGAGGCGGGACCCCGGTTCCGGGCGTACGTGGAACGGGGCCTGGACTTCCTGGATGCCTATACCCTGGCCGCCCGGGAGCGGCTCTGGCTGCTGCGGGACCGTCAGGCCGAGACCGCCGCCAGGCTTCGGGCCGCCGGGAAGGACCACCTGAACGCCACCCGGAGCCGGGGCGGCCAGGGAGACCTGCCGGTTCCCCCCGAGGAGCTGGAGCTGTTCCGCGCCATGATGCCCGACACGCCGGACGCGGAATTCCGCAAATATTGGAACAAAAGCCGCAAACGGTGAAGAGTGGAGAGTTGAACTGTGGAGCCGCCTGACGGCGGATATTGAATTTCAAATCCATCGCCGGAGGCGATACCTCAATTCCACATTTCACTCTTCAAACTCCACTTTGCAAACAACCCTGATAAGGAAAGGAAGGATTCTATATGGCACGTGGGTTTATCCCTCACTCTAATTCCGACGGGCGGGTGCAGCCCTGGGAGTATCTCCCGGCGACGGGCAGCACCAAGCCGGATATCGGGCTGGCGCTGGTGCTGAGCGGCGGCAAGCTGGTCAAGGCCAGCGGAACCACCAAGCCTGCCTACATCTGCATGACGGAAGCCCCCGCCGCCGTGGCTGCGGGCACTGAAATCGCCGTGATCAAGGTGGAGCCGGACACGGTGTTTGAGTGCGAAAACAGCGCCAGCCTCGAAGACGTGGGCGTAGGCGCCAAGGTGACCATCCATTCGGACGGCCTCCGGGTAACCGGGACCACCACCGACGGCGTGGCCACCATCGTTGCGAAGGACGGCGACGCCATCGGCAGCCGGGTCCTTGTAAGATTTGAGTGAGGAGCAAAGAAGTGAGCGTTGAGAGTGGAGAGTGGAGAGTGGAATTAATGTGCCGCTTTCAGCGGTTATTTCAAATCACATCGCCGTCAGGCGATACCACAGCTCCACTCTCCAAACTCCACTCTCAACAGAACTCTCCATGCTCCACTCTGTGACAAAGGAAAGGGAGGAATGTATAAAAATGGCAGGAATCGTTTTTTCTGAGGCCAGCGGGGTCAATGACTCGATCTTCGGCAAGAGCCAGGCGCCCATTCGCATGTTCATTGAAAAGCGCGGGGAACAGTTCGAGCAGCAGAGCGTGGTGAAGAAGCTCTTTACCGTGGAGAAGAGCAATCACTTCGCCGAGAAGTTCACCAGCCTCACCGCCATGGAGGGCTTCCAGGTGGTGGGCGAAAACGGACCCTATCCCACTGACGGCATGGAGGAGGGCTATTCCAAGCTGATGGAAGCGGTGGAGTGGAAGGACTCCTTCTCCATCTCCAAAAAGCTGGTGGAGGATTCCAAGACCATCGACCTGCGCCGCCGGCCCGGGGCCTTCGTCACCGCCTACTACCGGACCCGGGAGAAGTTCGGCGCGGCGCTCCTGGGCGGCGCTGTCCGGGGAGATGCCAGTCTGAAGTTCGGCGGCGGCAGCTTCGGCCTGAAAACCAGCGACGGGAAAAACCTCTTTGCCGCGGACCACCCCGCCAAGGTCAAGGGCGCAGCCCAGTGCAACCTCTTCTCCGACGCCTTCAGCGATGATGCGCTGGGGATGCTGGAGGTAAAGATGCAGAATACCCGCGGCGACAACAACGAAATTCTGGATGTGGCCCCGGACACCATCCTGATCCCCAACATCCACAGCCTGAAGAAGGCCGTTTTCGCCGCCATCGGGGCGGACCGGGATCCCGCCACCGCCAACAACGGCTTCAACTACCAGTTCGGGCGCTGGAACGTGATCGTCTGGAGCTATCTGAACCAGTACATCACTGCCGGCACCGCCCCCTGGATGCTGCTGGACAGCCGTTATAACCGGGATTACGGCACCCTGATCTGGCTGGACCGGGTGGCCCTGGAGGTGTCCAGCAAGATCGACGACAACACCGACGCCAACATCTGGCGGGGCCGGGCTCGCTTCACCGCCGGGTTCCACGACTGGAGGGGCATTGCCGTGGGCGGCGTGGCAGCGGGGAACGCGCTGTCCTGAGCGCGTGCTCAGGGCAGTGAGGAGTGTTGAGTGAGGAGTGTTGAGTGAGGAGTGTTGAGTGAGAAGTGTTGAGTGAGAAGTGAAGGTATCGCCTCCGGCGATGGAATTTGAAATCCGTCCCGCAGGGACACCACAACTCCTAACTCCTCATTCCTTACTCCTAACTCATAACCGACTGAAGGGAGGAAATGCCGTGAACGCGCCAGAAAGGGCAATGGAGATCAAGGCGGCGCTGACGGGGCTTATAGGTGCCGTAGTGGCGCTGCTGGGCTGGGCCGGGATGGCGGTAGCCATTATGATGGTGTGCATCGTGCTGGACTACGTCACCGGCTCCTGGGCTGCGAGAGCCCGGGGTGAATGGTCCTCGGAAACGGCCCGGGAGGGACTGTGGCACAAGCTGGGGGAGATCGTAGCCCTGCTGGTGGCAGCTCTGGCGGACCTGGGCGTGGGCGTGCTGCTGAACACCGCGGCGGCGCCGCTGGTGGGAGAAGAGCTCCGGTACCGGGGATACATCGTGCTGGTGGTGGCGGTGTGGTACATCTTCACGGAGCTGGGAAGCATTCTGGAAAACGCCGCCAGACTGGGAGCGCCCATTCCGGAGAAGCTGATCCGCGGCATCGGCAAGCTGAAGGGCAAGGTGGATAAGGCGGACCACACGCCGAAGGACAAGGAAAAGTGAGGAGTTAGGAGTTAGGAGTTGTGGTATCGCCTGGCGGCGATGGATTTGAATTTCAAATATCCGCCGCCAGGCGGCACATTCACTCCTCACTCAACACTCCTCGCTCATGACGACCGAAGGGAGAAAAAGATGATCACATTTCTTGGATATATCGACACGCCGGAGGAACTGCTGGGGGGAAAGCGCCGCTGCCTCTTCGGCTGTGACAGCGACGCGGACACGGGAAGCCTTCCCACCACGGCGGGCTTCACTCTGCCGGACGGGAGCAAGACGGCGGCCCCCGCGCCCTTCAGCTACGCCCTGGTGCGGGGCGGGGACGTGCTGGCTCTGGGCTCTGACGGCACCTGGGAGGCGCTGTGATGCGGAAGGGGAAGGAAGTGGATCTTCTGCTGCTGACGCGGGCCAAGGCGCGGGCGGCGGTGCTGGCATCCTATCCCACGGATACGGCATCCGGCTCTCTCGCCACCTTCCCGGACGGAGGGGACGGGGTGCCGGTGAAGTCTCTGACGGTGAACATTTCGGCGGTGCAGGCGGGTTCCGGCGACCCCGGGCCCGACAACATCCGGCCTATCAGCGGCTTCACCGGGGCGACGGTAACGCGGGTGGGGAAGAACCTGTTCCCGCCCTATATTGGTCCTGCAACGGCCGGCGGAGTGACGATGACACCCAATAAGGACGGGTCCTTTGCTCTGGAGGGTACGGCGTCGGCTACCGCGTTCACTGCCGCGCGCACATTGCCGTTCCCCGTTGCTTCCGGGACGAACGTCAGCTTTCGCCTTGGCAACGACCTTATAAACAGCGAAGTCGGCCTTCGCGTTATATGGTCAGAAGCCGGAGGCACCACGCGGTATGGGACCTTGTATCGGGCCGAAGCTGTGGATCAGACCGCAGAAGGTGTCGCAGCGTCTTTTGCCGCCAACCGCGTGCAGACCGTTGTGGCATCCAATCACGGGGATGTAACGAAGATCACGCTGAAGCCGCAGTTGGAGCTTGGCGACAAGGCGACCGCATGGGAACCCTATACAGAGGAAACCGTCACCGTCTCCTGGGACGCAGAGGCCGGGACCGTCTACGGCGGGTCCCTGGACCTGACCGCGGGCGTGCTGACCGTTACGGAGGGCTATATCGCCGCCTACGACGGGGAAGAGCTACCGGGGAAGTGGATCTCCGACCGGGACGTGTATGCCGAAGGGACCAGCCCAAGCACGGGGGCGCAGGTGGTGTACACGCTGGCGGAACCGCTGACTTACCGGCTCGCGTCGGGGGCGCTGCACACCGTGCTGGGGGTAAACCACATTTTCTCCGACGCGGGGGCCGTGGAGGTGGAATACCGGGCGGACCTGGAGCTGTATATCGAAAAGCGCATCGGGGAAGGGGGCGAGGAGACATGACGCTGAAAGAGGTCATTGACTTCGTGGACGGGACCGAGACCAACGCCTATTCAAACGAGCAGAAAACGGTATGGGTGTCCGAGTGCGAGGGAATGGTACACACGGAGGCGCGTCTGCTGCCCCCGGAGAGCTTTTCCCCCCTGATTTACGAGGAGGATTGGGACAAAGTCCTGACGGTGAAGCCGCCCCACGACAAGCTGTACCGGGATTATCTCCAGGCGAGGATCCATTTCGCCAACGGGGAATATGAGCGGTACGCCAACAGCATGGCCCTTTTCAACAGCGAATGGGGAGAGTTTGTGCGCTGGTATGCAAGAGTATACGAGCCGACGGACCGCTATGCGGGGAACCGATGAACGCTGAGACCGTTCTCCGCAGCACAGAGGGGGGAATGGAATGCCGGACAGCATGCATCTGATCGACGCGGGGCTGCCGCGCTGGAACGGTGAGGAGAGCAGCGAGGAGAAGCTGGACAGGATCCAGAATTATCTCTTTATGCTGCTGGAGGAGCTGCGCTATCTGCTGCGGCACCTGAGCGGGGAGAACTTTTCGGAGAGCGGGGCCCGGGAGGTGGTGGTCCGGGCCTTCGGGGACAGCGACGGCGGGACGGGGAATACCATCGTGAATCTGCTGAGGCAGAGCGAGACCTTCGAGACCCTGATCGCCGGGACCATGCTGACCGGCTCCCTGGTGGCAAATGAGCTGTACGCCAACTACGGAGACATTGCGGACCTGACGGTGTGGAGGCTGCGGACGGACTTCCTGCGGGCCTACAATTACCTGCACGGGGACCGGCGGGACGTCAATTTCATCCGCATTCAGGAGGAACAGATCGATTTCGTCACCGCCTCCGTTTCCGAAGGGACGGAGCAGCTCAGCCGGGACGGGGCGCTCTATTACTGGACCGATGAGAGCCGGTCCCGCATGACCTGCAGGAAAACCACGCCATGGCCCGTAACGGTGTACCGCTACGATGAGGCGGTGAAGATGACCATTCGCTTCCAGTCCTATGTCACCACCCAGGGAGAGAGCACGTATGCGCCGGTGATCACCCTGGGGGCCGGGGATGAACAGGGAAACTCCAAAGGCTTCATTTTCAAGGAGCAGAACGATCTGATCATCCGTTATCTGACCTCCGACGGGGAGAATACTGACGTCTGTCTTTCGGACTATGTGGACGCCAGGCACCGGCGGCTGGCAAGCTGTGTGATCGACACGAACCTGGGGACCGTCCGATACACCGTGGAGGGGGACGAGAACGAATACGGCCTGACCTTTTCAGAAAACGGGGATACGGTCACCTACACCTGGCCGGACGGTCACTCCTGTGAGGTGAGCGTGCTATGACCAGGGCGCAGCTGATCCACACCGCCATGCGGGCGCTGAGCATGCCGGTGACGGCGAAGGTGGGGGAACGGCACTGGACGGCGGACCCGGAATACCTGGTGGACGCGGCGGGGACGGACCTGGGGACCAGCAATAACAGACATTTCTACAAGGCGAATGACGGAATTGCCATCGCGGTGTACTCAGTCGGGAATTATGCCAACTGGTACGGCCCGATCCTGATATCCACAGACCCCGCCGCGACCTATACCACGTTGGGGGAAACCCTTTCTGTGTTCCCCTATGGAGGCCTGATATGGACAATGAACCACGGATGGCACCTGAAAAACGCATCGTACTCTACGGATCTCCCTCTGCTGGTGGGGAGCTTCGCAAATCATGAGGAAATGTTTTACGGGATTCTGGAGCAGGCGAAGGTCCAGATCAGCCGCGGAGGGTTTGCCCTATGGCCCTGACGAAGGAAGAACTCCGGGAACTGACGCTGCTGGCCCTGACGACGCCGCAGCGGGCCGAAGCGGAGGAGGAGCCGGAGCGCAGCGCTCCGTCCGGGGAAGAGAGGCCAGGGGAGAGGCAGGGAAAAAGAGAAACGGATGAGAGAACGGGAGGGAGATAGTATGCCGCTGCCGAAGCTGCCTTATGAGAGGGGCATGTTCCGCCCGGTGGTACGGACGGTGTTCGGGGGACTGAACCACAATCCCTCCGCCCGGGACGGGGAGATCTTCGACATGGAGAACCTGTCCGCCAGGGAGTATCCTCTGCTGACGCCCCGGGCGAGGCGGGGGCTGACGGAGACCCTGGAGCAGCCCGGCGGCCTGGGGGCCGGGGAGCGGCTCTTCTGGGCCGCAGGGACGGCATTTTATTACGACGGAGAGCCGGTGGGGACCCTGGAAGCCGGGAAAAAGACCTTTGCCCTGATGGGAGACCGGATCCTGATCTTTCCGGACAGGAAGTACTATGACGCATCTGCCGGGGTGTTCGGAAGCATGGAGGCCGGGAGGAGCGGGACAGCGTCCTTTGAAAACGGCACGTTTACGGGAGTCCCGGCGGAGGCGAACACCCTCACCGTGACCGGAGCGGACTGGGGGACGGATTTCCGGCCGGGAGACGCGGTGAGCATCTCCGGCTGCACCCTGCACCCGGAGAACAACGGGAGCTTTCTCATTCGGGAGATCGAAGGGGACAGCCTGCGCTTTTCCGAGAACTGCTTCACCCTGGACCGGAGCTGGGTCTATCAGGTGGGACCTGAGGGGCTGGAGAGCGGCCAGTACCATTTCACACCGGAGGAGATGACCCTGCAGTTTTCGATCCCCGCACTGAGCGAGGGGGACAGCATCACCTGGGACGGAAGCACCCTGCGCTATCTTCGGGGAGGCGAGCCCGGCACCGCCGTGGTGACGGAGGGGAGCGGCGGCGCGGAGCTGGTCTTCGCTGCCGTTTCCCGGGACTACACGGAGACGGGGGAGGTCAGTGTCGCCAGGGAGGTCCCGGAGCTTGCCCACGTCTGCGTGAACGAAAACCGGCTCTGGGGCTGCCGGGGGAACACCATCTACGCCTCGAAGCTGGGGGACCCCTTCAACTTCAACGTCTTTGACGGCCTCAGCACGGATTCCTGGCAGAGCGGCACCGTGGACGCCGGGGACTTTACCGCCTGTGTCAGCTACCTGGGCTACCCTATCTTCTTCAAGGAGGACATGGTGTACAAGGTCTACGGAAACCGGCCGGACAACTTCCAGTGGACGCCTTCGGTGCGCCTGGGGGTCCGGCCGGGGAGCGCGGGGAGCCTGGCCGTGGCGGGAGAGACCCTGTTCTACCTCTCCCGGGCGGGCATCTGCGCCTATACGGGGGGCATCCCCAGCGTGATCTCCGGGCCTTTGGGAGCAAATGCCGCCTGGCAGGATGCCGTGGCGGGCTCCGATGGGCTGCGATACTTCGTGAGCATGACGGACGGGACGGAGTACAGCCTCTTTGCCTATGACACCCGGACCGGAACCTGGCACCGGGAGGACGGCAGCGAAGCCCTGGATTTTGCTTTCTGGGACGGGGGCCTGTATATGCTGCTCCGCTCCGGCGGACTCTGGCGCCTGGACGGGACCCGGGGAACGCCGGAGGCGCCGGTGGCCTGGAAGGCGGAGTTCGGGGACAGCACCCGGCTGTACGAGACCGCGAAACCGGGAAGCCAGGCGAAGAAGGGGCTGCTGCGGCTGCTCCTGCGCTGCGAGCTGGACAGCGGCAGCGAAATGACGGTCTGGGTGCAGTACGACTCCGAGGGGACCTGGCGGGCGCTGCGGACCGTGGGAGCCGCGGAGAAGCAGAGCTTCCGGGTGCCCCTGATCCTGCGGCGCTGTGACCACTACCGGCTGAAGCTCACGGGAATCGGGGCCGCGAAGGTGTACAGCATTACAGAGGAGAAGTTCGCAGACTGAGGGGACTGCGGTTCGGACTGGTCGGCATTTCCCGGACTTCTCCTGATTTCAGAAAGGCGGGTTTCGAGCATGACAGTATTTGATTACGCCGGGAAGCCGGAATACGAAGGGAACGACTATGAGCGGCGGCGGGAC
>JAEEGK010027235.1_pt1 | contig 11562 bp, 8 predicted proteins | sample 8958771 | NCBI WGS metagenome assembly JAEEGK01 (sample SAMN16246547, study PRJNA631951) | gut metagenome | biome: gut microbiome; feature: rumen; material: SC-attached | host: Bos | place: Iran: Karaj | collected 2018-10 | reverse complement strand
ATTATATTTTTCTTTATTAACTAATAAAATTTTATAAATTAATTCATTTTCTTGAAATAAATGTAACTTAACTAAATAACAAAAATAATCCATTTTAGATAAAGAATACATTTTTTCTTTTTGTAAAAGAACAGAAACAGAACCTTTTAAAATAATATAAACTTTATCTCCTTTATCTCCAGTTTTACAAACAATATTATTATTCTCCAAATTTTCAACTAAAATTTGACTTGCAATTTTATCTAATAGATCTTTTAAAGGCGTTGTTGCATCTTGAAAAATTGATATGAATTGGTCTAAATTTTGTAAATATAATTTAACTAAAAATATTTCTTTATCAGTTTTATTCATTTTTGTCAATATGTAATATATATATTTAAAATTTTCTTCTGTATGTGGTAATAATTCTTCAATTGAATAACCTGTTTGTTTTTTTTTTATTATTGTTTCATATAATTCTGATATTTCTTCATCTGTTTGAGTTATTCCATGGGATATTGAACGACGAATTACTCTCTTTGGACTATGAAAAATCATTTTTTTTAATTTATTTTTTTTTTTTATTTTTTATTTGGAATTATTAAATTTGAAATTATTATATAGGAAATTATTATGTTTATTGTTTTAAATTTGTTTTTTTAATATTTTTTTCATATTATAATTAATATTTAATAAAATGAAACAAGAAGAAAATGAAAATTTAAATGATAATCAAAATGAAAATATAAATAATCAGGAAGAAGAAAATAAAAATGAAGAAAGAAAAGAAAATGAAATAATAAAAGAATTAAGAAATGAAACCATAAAAGAAAATAAAGAAAAAAAAAGAAGTTTATCAAATGATAATTTTCAAAATATATATTCAAAAATAAATTTAATTAAACAAAAACATAAACAACATAAAGAAATAGATAATAAAACTCGTTTTTCATTAAATGATTATCAAATAGATAAAGTAATGAATGATAATAAATTAAAAGAATTATTTGAAATGTTAGAACCTGATACAAAAAAATATAATGTGAAATATAATAAAAATACAGATTTATATCAAACATTTAATAATAAAAATAATATTAATAATAATAATACTAATTATTTTAATTTATATAATACTAATTCAAATTTAGAAAAGTTTAAAAATTCTGAACAAGGAACTCAAAAAAATAAAATGTATAATTTATTTAATGAAATTAATAAAATGAATGAACCAATTTCTCCAGTAAATAAATTCAATTATAATCAAACTTTTTCTACTCAAATTACAATGAGAAATAATTTAGATAATAATAAAATAAGTTATCAAAATTATATAAAAAGTAATTTAAATCAAAAAAACTTTGTTACTAATGATATAATTGATAGAAAATATGAGCCTATAAGTGAAGTAATAATTTCATTACCATTAAATAATTATAATAATAATAATTCAAATGATAATTTATATAAAACAACAACATATTTAAAAAATGCAAAACCTTTAGGAAAAAACAGTTTAAATATCAATTCTTATAATAATATTAATTTTAAAGATAATGATAATTATGGAAGAACTATTTATAATATTACTCATTGGTTTGGTAAATTTTCAGGGAAATATAATAGTAATTATTATAATAATGAACTTAATAAATTGGGAGATGCAATTGATAAAGTTGGGGATTATTCAAATTTAAAAAGTAAAAAAAGAAGATTAAATTTTAAAAAATTTATTTAATTTTTTTCGATGAAAAAAATAAATAATAAATAATTTATAAAATTAAAATTAAAATTAAAATAAATAAAAAAAATACTAATTGTATAATAAAATAATTTAAATAACAAATTCGATAATTATTAATATATATAAAATTAAATAATATTTTCCATAATAAAATAATTTTTAATTAATTAATAAGTTACTAATTATTTTATTAATCCAAATGAAAATTAATAACAATGAAAATTTAATTTCTCTTTCATTAAATCCATATAATAGAAATAATATAAAAGAAATTTTACTTTCAGGAAAAAAAATAAATATGAATTTTTTCAAAGAAATGAATATTTCAGAATTTCAATACCAACAAGCAAAATTTGAATCAACTAATTTAATTTTATCTTTTTCTAGAGAATTATTTTTAGATTTTATTTTAGTAGAACGATTAATAAATGAACAAAAACATACATTTGAATTTTTAAATTATTTAATTGATACAAATATGGAATGGTTAGATTTTAAAAAAAAAATGGATTATAAAACATTAATTCATAAAATGAAAGAAATAAAATATGAACATTTATCAATAAATAAATTTAATTTTTTCTTAAATAGAATAGCACCTTCAAAAAAATTTCCAAGATTTATTCCTCTATCATTAGGGTTTAATCATATATTTAAATGGATAAAAACACAAATAATAATTTATATTTATTTAATTAATTCAAAAAAAATTCATAGTAATAAATTACCTAAATTTAAATTAAATAAAATAAAAAATTCAAATCTTTGTAAAAATAATTTTATAAATCAAAGTAATACTTCAGATAAAACAATTGATATAACATTAAATTATTCAATTAATAATCCAAAAAGTTTTTTAGATTCTTCATTATCTAATTCAATAAATAAAATAAAAAAGAAGAAATCAACATTAATTTCATTAACAAAAAATAATAATAATGAAAGATATCAATTAAAAACAAATCTTTTATCTTTGAATAATTATGATGAATTTGATGAAAAAAGAAAAACAATGAAATTATTAAATACTCTACCATTAGTTGTGACTAAAGATTATAATGAAATGAGACAATTTTATAAAGGTGAAGAAAATGTTGGGTCGAAAAATAATAATATAAATGAAATTAAAGTGTTAAATCCTTATAAAAGTGGTGATAAGGATAAAATTATTTCAATGTTATCTAATAATAAGATTGGAATTTTATCTTCTTTAGAACAAGAAAAAATCAATGAAATACTTGGATAACAATTATTAAATTTTTTATAAATTATAAATTTGAAAAAATATAAAAATTTTTTTTATTTTTATGAATAAAAAAAATTTTAATTTCATAATTTTTTTAATAAATAAAAATTATACCTATAGATACTATTTATTAATATTTAATAAATATTAAAATATTTCTTATCTTCAAATTATATTAATTTAAAAAATTATTCCATTGATTTTTATCAAAAGCACAATTTTTTGATTTTTTATATTGTTTTTCCATTTCTTTATTTTCTTGACAATTTTCAAATTTATTATTTTCATTTAATTTATGGATACAGTTTTGAAATTCATTTAATAAAATATATAATTTTACTTTTTCTTTATTACATTCGTCATCTAATCTATTATGATGAGCAATTTTTTTTTGAAGTGATTTAAATGAAATATGACATCCATCATTACATTGATAATTTAAATTTTTATTTCCTTCTAAATTTGTTTTAGATTCATTTTTGAAATAATTTTGTTGTAAAATATTATTTGAATAGATCATTGGATATGGTAAATTAAATAAATATCTTTCTCTTTTTTTACAAAGTAAACTTTGAACAAAAGGATTTGAAATTTGTGATAGCATACTTTTTTTTATTATTATATTGAAAGATTGTTAAATATATAATTTGAAAATTTATGAATAATAATTCATTTATTATAATCTCAAACCGGCATAAATGTTAATAATAATTATATTTTCTTTAATTATTAATACATATAATTTAACTTATATAAATATTAGATTAAGTTTTTTTTATTAATGAAAATTGATATTAAGGAAATTACAATTTTTTCTAATTTATCCTTCTTGTTTTATGAATTTTTTTTAAAATTTATTTTGTTTTTAAAATATTGGGTTTGTAAATATTATATTTATATCATTTAATTTTTTTTAATTTTTATATTGAATAAATATATTTCTTAAAGATTATATAATAAAAATATTTATTTTTATTGTACTTTTATTATTAAAATTAAATAAATAAAATGAATATTTTGAATTAATTTTAAATAATCTTTCCTTAAAATAAAAACATTTTATACATTAATAGACTAAAAAAATAAAACATGATTTTTTTTTAATAGCTTTATGATTATACATAAAATATATCTATTAAAAAAAATAAATTAATTATTTTATACAAAGAAAAAAAGTATCATTAAATTAAAAAAACATATTAAAAAATATTAATTATATTATTCATCATTAATTGACTTTTGACTATAATCACTTATAATTCTTTTCACATTTTCTGAACAAACAGAATGACTATGACATTTATTATTATAAGGAGAATTATTTCTTTGATTTTTTTCTTCAATATTATAATTATCAATATATCCTTTAAATTTTTTTAATAAATAATGAGTATAAATTGAAGGTTTAGGACCAGTTTCAATTAATTTTATATTTGAAATTATTGGGGAATTTGAATCAGATTCTAATTTTATTTTTTTTTCTGGTTTTTTTTTCCCTACTAATATACTTAAATAATTTAAATCTGGAAATTTAATGTTATCATTTATTTCTTTTTCTTTAATTTTTTCATTTGATTTTTTTCTTTTTTTCTTCTTTGAAATTTCAATTAAATGATTTAATGTATAATTTTTATTTTTTAATATTTTACTTTGAGAAATTGATGATTTATTTGTTGAATTTTCTCCATTATAAGATGTTTTATTTAATGAATTTTTTGAATTATTCATTTCTTTTATTGATAAGGGAAATTCATTTTTTAAAATTATATTATTCCTTGTTTTAGATTTTTTATTAAAATTATTTTCATATATTTGAGATATTTTATATAATATTTTTTGTTGGTTAAATGAATTATATTTATTATTACTTCTTTTTGAATATTCTTCAGGAAAAAATGAAATTATAGAATTATTTTCTTGATTTTTTATTTTTTCATTATTTAAAAATATATTCGACATTATATCAAGTGATTTAGTTTTAATTTTATTTTTCTTTTTTTTCAATGGGAATATTGAAAAATTTTCTTGTTCTTCAATTTTAAATATTGAGTAATTATATTTCGATTTATTTAATATAAATATTTTATCTAAAAACTTTCTTATTTCCGTATTAATTTCATTTTTTTTTTGTTTGAAAAATTTATCATGACTTTGTAAATTTTTTATCATTCTTGATAATTGAAAATAGAAGGAAATTATCTTATGAAAAATATTAAAAAGTTCTTCAGATATAATATCATTAATGCAATAAATTTTCATTCTTATTTGTTCTCTATTTTTAATTTCATTTAATAAAGAAGAAATCATAATATATTCATTTTGTTTGTTGGAATTTAAAATAGAATTTCTTGAACTAAAAACTCCATAAGACATAATTAAACTAATTTTCAAAAAAAAAAATTAATAAAAATTTAAATTAATTATTTATTAAATAAATATAATCATAAATAGTTTCAAATTTTTAAATAAATATTAAAATTAATTATTAAATTATTAGAAGATATAAAAATTGTAATAAAGTAACGAGAAACATATACCATATATAAAAATATTAGACCTTTTGAAAAAGAAACAAATTCAATTAAAAATCAATAAAATATATAAAGCTATAATTATAAAAAATTCAAAACTCATTTAAATATAAAAATATAAATCAGAATTAATATTTTCAAAAGATAGTAAATTTAATTATCCAGTAGATATATATTTTAAAAAATAAATAAATAAAATATGATAAAATTCAAAAATAAAAGAAAAAATTTTTTGGAATGCAGATTAAAAAAATTTAAAAAAAATACAAAACTTTTTATTTTCTTTATTTTTTAGAAATTCAAATATTATATAATCATATTATATATTTATAGATTTAAAAGGAAAAGTTAATAAAATCTAATTATTATACAAAATTATCATTAATATATGTAATATAATTTAATAATTAATAATTATTCTAATAATAATAGACTTTATCAAAATGAAATTAATATTACTATTTCAAATTTATATAACAATTTATAATATATTGAGTTATATTGATACTATTCAAGATTTTATAAATGGAATTTTAAATTTGGATTAATAAATTAATTATTATAGAAAATAATTAAATTAATATAATAAAAACTTCATATAAAATATTGTTATTTATATCAAAAAAGAAAGTGTAACTATTACTTATTGTATTTATTTTAGTTAATAAATTAAAAATATATTATTAAGAAAAAAATCTATAATGTTAGATAATATATCCATTATTTCTGAAAATTTTGATTATAAATATTTGATTTATAATCAGCAAGAAATTATTGATAATATTGAAAAAACAATTATAAATTCTTTAGAAAATAAAATAAATAGAAAAATTGAGCCAAAATATCAAATAAATAAAAATCGTTCTCCTCATACAAATCTTTATGCAGATAATATAAGAATTAAAATTATTATTCATTTTTGTAATTATCTTATTCAATTTTTAAATGATTATGTAAAAAAAATTTTTGGATATCAAAAAAGAAAATTTAGGAAAGTATCACACAAATATAAAATTAATATTTTTGGTAATTATCTTCCAAAATTAATGAATTTGACAATTGAAGAGTTTTGTAAATTAGATATTTCATCTAAATATAAAAAAAAGCAAAATAAAAAACAAAATGAAATGAATTTTGAATTACTAAAAATTAACTTTGGAAATGAATTTATCAAAAAAAAACTTTTATATTTCTTTTCGAACTTTTATATGGAAAACGATTTGGAAAAAACCGAGAAAATTAAAGAATATTATGGTTTAAGTGATAAAATATTAAATTTTCAATGCTTATGTAAAAAACAAAAATTATCGAATTATGTAATTAAATTAAAAAACGAATCTTTAAAAATACTTAATATAAATTATTTAGAAGAAGAGTCAAACTTAAAAATTAATGAAGAAAATAAGTCTATGAATTATCAAATCCTTATTACTTCAGATAATAAATCTACTCAATGAATTAATATGTTTGGAAATTTTTTTTACAAATCTTAAACTTTTTAATGCTTTGAAAATAAGGGTATTATAATAAAATAATTAGAATAGTTTTTATTAAGTTAATATATCAATATAATACATACTAAAATTTGAGTTAAATTTTTTGAAGTTTTTAATATATTTTAAATATTTATATTCTTTAGATCTTTTTTAATTTAATAATAAAATGTTATCAAATAAAAAAATTAAAGAAATAGATTCTACATATAAAAATATACCTTTTTAATCATTATTACAATAAAATTTAAGGAAAAATTGTAATAATTAAGCAAAAATATATTATATATATTTTTTAATGTTTTCAATTTTTTATTTGTCTTTAAATTAAAAAATATAATTCAATTTACAATTCTCTCTTTATTTTAAAAATAATATATTTACATATTATTTTAACATGATTTAAACTTCAATCAAATATTTATCATTTTTTACATTGAAAATAAGTGTTATAAATAAAATTATACATATTAGAAATTATACAACTCTAATATTAAACAAAAAATCCACAAAAATTAAAAAAATTCTTTTTCTTTATTTTATGATGATTAGTTTTTTTTATCCAAATCATCATTTAAACTCATATTTTGTTCTTTAAAAGATAAACTAATGTTAGGATTTTTTTTAATAATTCCATCAAAACATTTAGAATCCTTATAAGAATCATCATTTCCTTCTTTATACTCATCAGATTCTTCTTCTTCATATTTATAAATTGTATTTTCAATTTTATTTAATTTTATATAAATTTTTTTTCAAAAATTAAATATAAATTTATCAAACAAATAAATATGCAAGCCATATCTTTTTGGCCTTTTTTTCTAATGAACACTTTCGAAAATATTTTTTATACTTTAGTCTAAAAAATAAAAAAAGTTTTTTCTATTTGTAATACAATTTTTCATTGTTTTATATACAACTTTACATTTTCTTTATTATTCAAATAATTGAAAATTCCTTTATTAAATAAAATAATAAAATCAAAATTTTTTGTTTTGAACATAATTGAATTGTTTTATAATCGTTGAATATTATTAATTGAAAGAATTGCTTGAGAAGAAAACAATTTATTTAAAATTGGTTTGAAATTATTATAAATTGAAAAAGTAGAATTATGAAAATTTAATAAAATAATATCTCCAAAAAAATCTTGTAAAAAAGTTTTATTTATAAAAATATTATTCATTGATAATTTATTATATAATAATTCTGTATCTTTATTAGCAATACAGGGATCATATAAAGAAAAAAAAATAAAATTTCCATGTTCATTTGAATAATTTATATTAATTGATATTTTAATTTTTGACTTTATTGAATCATTTTTAAAAGCAAAAACAGAAAATCCATATATAATTGTATTATCAGTATATTTATTATATTATTACTGGATTATTAGAAGCAATATATTCATTAAATTTTTTTAAAAATAATTTCTTTGAATATAATGGAATTATTTTCTTTAAAGTGATTTTATTTTTAGATTTCAAATTGTATGATGTTTTAAATCAATTATATTATCTTCTGAATCTTTTATATTTTCAGATGAATTATTTGAAAATAATTCTAAAGATAAATTCCTTTTATCATATTCATTTTTTATTTCTTTTTGATCTTTTATAGTTTCAAAAAATCATTAGAATTATTTTTTTCTTTTTTAAAGAACTATTTTGAGAAAAAAAACTTTTAGAATTACTATTGCTCAAATTAGTACTATTTAAATTATTATCAAGAGATAAATAATTTATTTTATAAATTCTATCTTCGGATTCCTCATAGTAAGAATAATTATTATTCGCATTAAAATTATTATTTTTAAAAGAGAAAACTTATTAGTTAGAATTTTTTTAATATTATCAAAATTACTTCCACTATTATTACTTATTTTATTAGAAGGAGTATTTTCAATAAAAGAAGATGCTTGATTTAAATTTTGAATATTTCTTTCATAATCTTCTCCATTTATTATTATTGTTTGAACTTGATGTTTTAGATTTGATTGTTGTGATTCTACTTGATATTGTTGATTCTCTTTGTTCTAAATGACCCTTATTTATTTTTAAATTTGCTGAAGTTGATAATGATAAACGTTTTGATGATGGAATTAGACTTTTATGTGATTTTTTTCTTTCATTATATAATTGAGCTAATGTTTTTTTTGAAGATAGTTTCATTTTTTTCATTTAATAATATTTTTATTTCATATGATATATTATTATTTAATTTATTAAAAATTTAATTTTTATAAATTCAAGATTAAATTTTAAATTTAGTAATTAAAAATATTTTTTTTCTTTTATTATTTTTAATATAATATTTTTACTGATTTATATAAAATTTTTATTTTAGATTCAATAATTATATTTTTATTTATTTATTTATTTTAGACAAAATTTCATTTCTACTTTTTAAAATTTCTTCGTATTTATTTATTTTTTCATCATTATGAATTTTATTTTTTAAATCATTAATAATTGTATCTTTTTCTCTTAATTGCTGGGACATCGACAATACAACATTATTTTCATCAAAATTTTTATTTTTTTTTTCTATTATTTCATTTAATTTTATTTTTAATTGTTCAATAGTTTTATCTTTTTCTTTTAATTCATTCATTGAATTCATTAATATTTCTTTCATTCCATTTATATTATTATTATCATAATTTATTATATTTTTATTAAAACTTTTATTATTTTTGTCCAATCTTAATTTATCAACAATATTTTCTAAATCATCAACTCTTTGATTTAAATCAAAAATTGATTTATCATCTTCATTCTCTTTAAAATTATTAATGTTTTGGTTTTTTATTTTAGTATTAATTGATTTATAATATTCTAATTCATTTTCTAATTTACTATTTTGAGTTAATAATCTTGTATTTTCTTCAATTAATTTTTGATTATTTAACATAAAATAATTTACTTGTGATACTAAAAATTTTGCAGCATCTTCTTTATTATTGTTTTTAAATAATAAAGGAATTTGAGAAAATAAATCACTTAATTTAATGTTATATTCTGATATTATTTCATTAAAATTATCTATTTGTTTATTTACTTCATTCTCAAAATCTGAATAATCAAATATTTTAGTTTCTGGAATATTATTTTTCTTTTTTAATTCATTTTTTAATACATTAATTTTTTCTTTCAATGATATATTTTCTTTTGAGTAATTCTCCAATAATAAATCTAATTTTTGATTCAATGAATTATTATTTTGTATTTGATATTGTAAATTAATATTTTTATTATTTTTATTTTCCATTTGTAATAAATTTTTATAATAATTAACTTCTTGTTGTAATAACGATATAGAAGAATCTTTTTCAATATTTATTTCATCTATTTTTTTCTCATATAAAGATTTTGAATCATTGAATTCATATTTGATAATATTGTTTTTTTTTTGTAAATCTGATGCATATACTACTAATGTATTATTTTTTAAATTTAATTTTGAATATTCTTTGCATAATTGCTCAAATAAATTGTTTAATTTTTTTAATTCTGTTGTTCTTTTTTCTAATTTTTTTTTTAATTCCTCACTTCTTTTTTTTAAATCCTCATTTTCTATAATTAATAATTTATTATTTTTTGTTAATTCTTCATTTAAATTTTCTAATTCTTCCATTTGTTTATTATTTTGATTGTTGTTATTAGTATTGATATTATTATTTAGATTCTTATTGCCATTATTTTCATTAAAAAATTTTGGAGATTCATTTCTTATTTGATTAATATTATCTATACTAGAATTTCTTTCTGTATTTATTATATTATTATTCAAAAATCTATTATTTTGATTTATAAAAGGATTTTTATTCATAAAATGATTTATTCTTGTACTTTTAATTCCTTTTTCATCAATTAAACTTATTTTTTTATCTTGAAATTTGTTTTCTTCATATGAATTTTGATTATTATCCATTAAATATTATATTTTTATTTTATTCTTTTTTTTAAGGAAATTTTTTTAATTTAATAATTTCCATTTTTTAATAAATTATAATGAAAAACTAATTTTAAAAATATTAAAATGTTTGAAAATATTTTTTCAATCAAATTGTCTTGAATAATAAATATATGATAATAATCTGATAATTTTTTTCAAAATTGTATATTACAATATTTTATAAAAACATATTTTCAAAAATTGTCTATTTATTATTAAAGAAAAATTAAATAAGAAAAAAATAAAATGAAAAAAACATTTGAACAAAATTTTCAAATTCAAGAACCAATAGATATAAATGATGAAAGTATCATGAAGAGAGCACAATATTTATTAGAAGAACAAATAAACAATAATAATGAAAATGATAATAAAGAAAATGAAGAAAAAGATAATGAAAATAATGAAGAAAAAGAAATTGAAAATATAATAAATGAAGAAAAAGATAATAAAAATAATGAAGAAAAAGAAATTGAAAATTTAATGAACAAAGAAAAAGATAATAAAAATAATGAAGAAAGTAAAGAAATTGAAAATATAATAAATGAAGAAAAAGATAAGAAAAATAATGAAGAAAGAAAAGAAAATGAAAATATAATAAATGAAGAA
>JAEEGK010027234.1_pt1 | contig 11562 bp, 5 predicted proteins | sample 8958771 | NCBI WGS metagenome assembly JAEEGK01 (sample SAMN16246547, study PRJNA631951) | gut metagenome | biome: gut microbiome; feature: rumen; material: SC-attached | host: Bos | place: Iran: Karaj | collected 2018-10 | reverse complement strand
AGAAATGATTGTTTTTAAATAATAATGTGCCATCTTTAAAAACAATCATTTCTTTATTACTTAAATTTAATAGGTTTTGATAGTAATGCATTAAATTTTTATAATAAAGAAATGATTGTTTTTAAAGATGGCACATTATTATTTAATATTTTATATATTTTAGAAAAAGAAAAATATAATTTACCTGAAATTAATTTTGAGGCAAATAGTGAGCATGAACAAATTAATAATTTAAGATTAATAATAAATTTTTTATATAAAAATAAAAAGCATTTTTCTTTAAAATTTTTAAATAAAGAAAGGGAATTATATAAAGCTAATCCAATTTTTATATTGAAATTGTTAAAAAATATTAAATTAATATATGAAACAGAACAAATATAATATTTTTAAAATTTTTAATATTTAAATTATAATTTTTTTTTATTAATTTAAATTAATATCAATAAATTTTCCATATATAAAATAATTTTTTGTTTATAATTTATAAATTTATAAAAATATAATAATAAATATAAAATTATGTTATTTAGTTAAATTTTAAATTATATATATATACAATTTTATATTATTTTTATTATTAACATTTGTTTTTTTATTAATTATAATATATTTGAAACCTATTTTGAAAATTAATATTTAAGTATTTTTTTTATTTGTTCCTCCAGTTAAATTCGTAGGTGATTTTTTAAGATTACTTTTTTTACTTTTAACACTTTTTTTATCATTACTATCTTTATTACTTTTTTTTTCACTACTTTTATCACTTTTACTACTACTACTGCTACTACTACTACTACTTGAAAATGAACTAGAAGATTCTTCTTTTATTGCAGCTGAACCAGTTTTTGGGGTAACTTTTAAATTTTGACCACTATTGAAATTTAAAGGACTTCCTAATAAACTCATTCTTGGTCCAATCTTATTTGTTCTATTTAATTTACCAAGTGAAATATTAGAAATAGATTTTCTTGTTCCTTCATCAAAATAATTTTGATTTGAAATAATATTATTTACTTGATAATTATAATAATCACTTGTTAAAACTCTATTAGCTAATTCTTCTAATTTTGGATTTCCTGAATTTTGTAAACAAAAAGCTAATGTTTCCATTTGAGTTTTTTGTTTTTGAGCTAGTTTATCTAATTTATTATTTAAATCATTTTTAAGTTCAACAATTTGTTCAGTCATTGTTTGTAATTCTTCATTTTTTTTAAGTTGATCTTCTAATAAATAATTTCCTACATTTAATTTAATTTGTTTTAAAACTTTTCTTGCATTTTTTGTTGTTTTTTCTTGAAATTCTTTTGGATCAAATTCTGATTTTTCATCATATTTATTTAAATTTAAATTATTTGGCATAAAATTATTATTATACATATTATTATTCTTATGTTTAGCACTCATTGATTTTTTATTATGTTTTCCTTTATTAGGAGGCATCATCATATTTGGATTGTAATAATTATTATTATAATTTGGATAAGGACCTTGAGGCATATAATTATTATTTGGTGGGATTCCCATTTCTTGTTGAGCTCTATCTTCTCTTTGTTTATTTATTTCTTCTTTTATTAAATTATTTTCAAACATATCAAAAAAAAAATCATTAATTACTTCTAATCTTTGAGATTTTAATTCTAAATTTTTCATTTTTTCTTCCATCATTTGCATTTTTGTATTATTTTTTTTATTTTCTTCGATTTCTTTGTTTTTCATATTTTGATAATATGAAATATTATTATTTTTATTATTTAAATTTCTTTGATTTAAAATGTCATCTTTTCCATAAAAACTTAAAACTGGACCTTTAAAATTTGCTGCAGTATTATAATTAGGTAAATTAAAACTATTACTTGGTTTTAAATTAGGAATTGGATTTAATTGAGGGTTTGGTGTAATTTTTGTTTTATCATGAAGTCCTGGATTTATTATTGGAGTTGTTTGTAATAATTTATTATTTTGTAAAGGTTTTTTATTAAATCCTGTAGTAAAAGCTCCAAATTGTGTAAATTGAGAGTCTTCTCCATAAAATTTTTGAACAACTGTGTCCATAAAAAATAAGTTTTATTTTTTATTAAAAATATAATTATATAATTTTATTAAAAAATTTATTTATTTAAAGTTAATAATAATTATTATTTTTATTTTTTTTCAAAAATATTTAGATAATTTTAATATGTCACACAACGATGAAATTATTCTTCCAATAAAATTAAAAAACTTAAATTTAGAAACATATTTATCTTTAAATTCTAATAATGATAACAAAATATTTATTAATTTGAATCAAAATGAAGAAGATTTAAATAATCAAATAAATGAATGTCAAAATAACATTAAAGAAAAGGAAGAAAAAATTCTTCAATATCAATCAATATTTTCTGAAAAAGAATTAATTATTGAACAACTAAAATCACAAATTTCAGAAAAAGATAATGAAATAGAAGAATATAAAAAAAATATGAATAATTTAAAACATCAATATGAAGAATTAAATTCACAAACACAAGAATTAAAAACAATAATACAAAATATAAATAATCAAACTAATCCATCTCTTGCAGCAGAAAATAGATTAAATTTTTTAAAACAAAAATTCAATTCTGTTCAATATTCAGATAAATATATAATAAAATGTCTACAACAAGATTTAACCGATTATCAAGCATATGTAAAAGAATTAATTTCCCATAAAAAACCAGTTATAAATGACATATTAAAAAATCTGCAAGATGCAGTAAATGAAGTTAATCCTGAATATAAAGTAAATTTATATGGATCTTATTGTACTGGATTATGTTTACCTTGGAGTGATATAGATACTGTTATAATAAATGAAAATGGACATAATGATGAATATTTTTTAAGTAAATTATTCGGGAAATTAACAATAAAACCTTGGGTTAAATCATATAAATTTATCGAAAATACAAGTGTCCCAATTATTAAATTAGTAAGTAATGATAAATTTAATTTTCATATTGATATATCAGTAGAAAGTGAGAAACATTTTGGTTTAAAAACAGTTGATTTAGTTAAAAGTTATTTAAAAGAATATACAGTTCTAGAACCTATAATTTTAGCATTAAAAACATTATTAAATAATGGTAATTTAAACAATCCTTATACAGGAGGATTAAGTAGTTATGGTTTAATTTTAATGGTTGTATCTTTTATTCAAAGTGTAATTGATAATAATAAATACGATAAAAATTCAGAAACAATTCTTGGTGAAACTTTTTTAAATGTTTTAGGACATTATGGAATTTTTTTTGATTTTGCTAAATATGTAATTATTACTTATCCAACAGATCAAAGTTTAAATACAGAAAAAGAAAATAGTTATAATTTCGGTTCAAATAATCATGAGTTAATAATAGTTGATCCTTTGAATAAACAAAATAATGTAGCAAAAAGTACTTTTCAATTTATGAATATTAAAATGGCTTTTATGATTGCTTACATGGTTGCAAAAGAAGATTGTGAATGTGGTTGTCATTATGATATTATAAGTAATAAACATTTTGAAACAGAACATTGTATTATAAAAAGAATATTTAATAGTGTTAAAAGATTTTCAGATGCAAATAAAAATTATTAAAAAAATAAAGAAAAAAATATTTAATTAATAAATAATAAATTATAATATTTATAAATTTAAATTTTATTATTTTAAAATAAATATTAATAATTATTTACAAATAATATTATGATTAAATTTACATTAACTAAATTAATAGCACAATTTTCTTCAAGTTTTCATTTTAAAATTAAAATATTAATTAAAAATTCTTCAAATAATAATAATAATTGTGAAACACAACATTCTTTTAAATATGAAAAGGGTAAAGAAGAATTAATTTTAAATAATGTTTTAGAATTACCTTTTGATACTGATAATATAAAAAATGATACATCTTTTCAATTTTTTTTAGAAATATATACAAAAACAGGATATAAACCAGCAGGATTAGGAACAATTCAATTAAATAAAATAAATAATCATCAAAATAATATTATTAATATTTTAAAATGTCCTTTAGGTCAAGGAAATTTTTATGTTATCATTGACCTACCAGATAATAATAATAATATTAATAATAATAATAATAAAATTAACTTTAATTATTCAAAACAAAAAGAAAATAATAATGTTAATAAAATTAGTAGTAAATCAACATTTAGTACAAAAAGTAATACTAACGAAAATGATTCAAAAAAAAATTCAATTACTTATTCTTTATTAAATAATAATAATAATTTTAAAGAAAAAATATCAAATTCAAATAATGAAAATAATAAATCAAAAAATAGTATTAATATTAATAATAATAAAGAAATAATAAAAGAAAAAGATAATATAATAAATGAATTAAAAAATAAACTAAATTATTATGAAAATGAAAATTCAGAAATGAAATCTTTAGTTGAAGATTTAACCAAAGAAAAAAAAAATTTAAATGAAGAAAAAAACAATCAAATTTCAGAATTAAAAGAAAAAATAAATTCAATAACTATTAAAAATGAAAATTTAGAAATTGAATATAATAAATTAAAAAATGAAAATAATAAAATTTTAGAAGAATTAAATACATTAAAAAATTTTAATGAAAATAATAATAATAAAATTATAAGTGAACAAAAAATTTTTCGAGACGAAATTATAAAATTAAAAAACGAAAAAATAAATTTAGAAAATGATTTATTTATAAAAGAAGATAAAATAAATAAATTAATAAAAGAAAATGAAGAAAATTTAAATAAATATAAAAGCGAAATTAATAAAATAAAAGATGAACATAATTTAAATGAAAATAATAATAATAATAATAAAATTATCATTAATGAAAAAAATTATGAAATAGAAAAATTAAAAGTAGAATTAAAACAAAAAATAGAAAATATTGAAGAACTAAATGATGAAATAGAAAAATTAAAAATAAATAATAATAATAATATTAATAATAATTCAGAAAAATATATTAATCAACTAACACAAAAAGAAAAAATTATAAATGATTTAAAAGATAAAATAAACAAACTCGAAAATGAAAAAATTATTATTGAAAAAAATTTTAATAATAGTTTATTAAATGATAATTTTAATGATAATAATAATAATAATAATAATAATAATAATATAAGATCAAGTAAAAATGATAATAAACTTAAAAGTGATATTATAAAATTAAGAACAATGTTAAATAATAAAAATGAAGAACTATTTAAATTAAAAAATGATGTTGAAATTTTACAAAATGAAAATGAAAATTATCAAAAACAAATCAATGAAATAAATATTAATAAAGAAAATAATAATGCTTTTATTAATCAAATCGAAGAAATTCAAAAAAATTTCTCAGAACAACAAAAAAAATTAAAAAACGAAAAAGATAAAGAAATTAATAAATTAAAATATGAAAATGAACTTTTACAAAAGCAAATTAATAAAAATGAAAATAACGATTATTCAAAATACATAAATGAAATTAATAAATTAAATTCAGAAAAAATGAATTTAGAAAAAGATTTGAATTATTTTAAAGATTTAAATAATAATTATGTTAATAACGAAAAAAATAATATGAAATTAGAAAATGAAAATGCTGAGTTAAGAAATACAGTAAGTGAATTAAAATTAAAAATAGAAAAATTAAAAAATGAAAATAATGAAATAAATTATGACAAAAAAATAATTCAAGATGAAATTATTAAAAATAAAGAAAAAATGGGACAAGTTTTAAACGAATTAAGTGAATTAGAAAATAAAAATAAAAAACTAACAACTGAAATAGATAGACAAAATAATTTTAGTGATAGTAGATTATCTAAACCAAATGAAAGATCAAAAAGTGGGTCTAAAAGATATAGTTTACTAAATTTTTTTAAAAAAAAATAAATTATTTTTTGTTATTTATAATATAAATCATATTTGATAATTAATTATATATAAATAAAAAATTTTCTATTTATTCATTTATATATAATATATTTTTAATTTATAAATTCTGTTATATCTTTAAATTATTTATATATTTTTTTATTTTAATTTATTAAAAATATTAATTATTTAATATTTATATTATTTAATTAATTTATATAATTTTAAATCATGAATTTATTATTTATAATATATTATTATTAAAGTAGATAATTTTATATTTTTTCATATTGTAATAAACTATATTTCTTTTTTATTTTTATCATTTTTAATAAATTCTAAAACATAAAAAATTATTTATATTTTTATATCAAAATTTAATAGTATATTTTTTTTATTATTTAATAATATATTTTTTATTAAATAAATAATTCAAAATGGAAAATATTAATAATATAAATAAAATCTTACAAAAAACTGATATTTTTAATAATAGTAATTTATTATCAATTATTTTTAAATATTTATCTTCAAATGACATATTAAACATATCATTAGTGAATAAAAATTTTTATAAAATATCAAAAAAATTCGACTATTTATTTAAAGATATTTTAATCAAAAATTATGCATCTAATTATTTATCATATTCATTAGACACAAGATTAAGTAACAATGAATTTATTTATTGTAGCGTTTTAACATTAGATGAAAGTAATAAAGAAAAAAATAATATTTCGCCTTTTAAATATTCATGGAAAAAATTTTTAATTTTATCAAAAAAAATAGATGCAAATTGGACTATTAATAAATTTCCAAATAAATATAACAAACAATTATTAGATATAAAAAAATTTTTATATAATAATTTAAAATCTTATGAATGTTTTAATGTAGATATTAGTATTCAAAAAATTTATTTTATTTTACAAAGTGAATTTAATTCAAATTTTCAAAAAAAAATGTATAATTATTTTAATTATGAAGAAAATGTTTATAAATTTTATGAAGATTTATTTAAAAAAAAACAATTTAAATTAAGAATTAATAATTTACCAATGGAAACATTTTTAATTAATTTCAATTATTTTTATAACCTTGTGAAAAGAGATAAATCTCAAAAAAAATTACTAAAAAAATTAAGATGGTATTGTTTATTTGATGATGAAATGTTTTATAGACAAAAAAATATAAACATAAATGAAAATAAAATGATGATTGACAATGAAGAACAAATCGATTCAGAATTTGAAGAAGATGAAAACGAAAATTTATTAAAAGAAAGTTATGTTTTTGATATAAACAAAGTAAATAATAATGCAAAAAAAAATTTTGATTTTTCAATTAAAGATAAAATAGATGATTTAATATTTAATGATCAATTAATAAATGAATATTTATCAAATGAAAAAAATGAATTATTTCATATTATTAAATGTATTTCATTAACATGTTCAAATTATTGTGAATTCACAATGAATTTTTTATACATTTCATATTCAGATAATAAATATTCATTTATTAAAGAATATGATAAACGTTATAAAAATTATGTTGATTGTGCTTTTGAATTTAATAATCATTTAGAAAATATTAATGTTGTTGTTAATTTTTTATATGAAAGTTTTTATTATAATTATCCAAAAATTCCTAAATTTTCAATTTTTCGTTTAATGATGAACATTTGGTATTCAAAAATAACATGCATAATAAATGAAAAAAACGAATCGATTTTAACATATTTAAAAACATCAATTATTTCAATATTTTCAAATTACATTTCGAATGATTTAGATAAAATTTTGAATTCAAAAATTAATAAACAATTTCATTCAATAAATCAAAATCATTTAAAATCAAATAATAATTTGAATTTGAGCTTAAAAGAAACAAAAGATTCTAGTGTTCTTAGTATTCAAAATTCTTATAGAATAATTTCACCTTTTGGAACTTATTATGAAGATGATTATATTCATTATTATATTTTAGAAGAGGCTCTTAATTTTATTTATGACACTTTTTTTAATGAAATTTCTGTTTATCAAATAAATTCTACTAATTTAGAAACAAATAATGTTTATGATGAAATTGAAAAAGAAATTGTGAATATTATTAAAAATAAAATTTTTGAGCTTTTTAATTTAACTAAAAAAAATAATAAAAAAATTAATGAAAAAATTATTGTTGAAAGTATTTTTGAATATTTTAATATTTATTTTTATCAAAAGAGAATTATTAATAAATTAAGATTAAAAATTTTTGAAACAATCAAAGAAAATTTAAATTTAATTTTAATGAAAATTTTATTAGAAAAATTTAATTTTTATTTAATAAAATCAGACATAAATTTAATTAAAAATATTTCATCTAATTTAAAATGTCCAAATGAAGATATTCAAATAATAATCAATCAATTAAAAAATGTTTTAAATTCATTTCAAAATAATTTAACAAACGAACAAAAAAATTCAATTATTTTTTATTTTTATACAAACGATTCTTTTGATCAAAAAAATTTTATTGATTTAATTAATTTTGTAAATAATAAATTTAATGAAATTGAAATGGAATTATTAAAAATTAATAAAAAAGTAGCAAAACATTTATATAAAGAAAATCTTCCTTTTAATTTAAGAGATTATTATAAAAATTTATACAATTATTCAATTAAACCTTCATGGAAAATTATTTGTAAAATTAAAAAAATTGAAGATGAAGAAAAATTTTTAGAAAATATGAAATAAATTATTTTGTTTTTAATTAGTAATAAAAATGTGTTTTATATAAATATTAATTATATATATATTATATTAATTAATTATTTATTTTAATATATTATTAATTTAATTTAAATTTATTTAAATTAATTTCATTTTAAAATGATTTCTTTTGGAGCTCAAAATAATAATAATATTTTCAATAATCAACAAAATAATAATAACAATAATAATAATAATAATAATAATTTTAATAATAATTTTAATAATAAAGACAATGAATTTAAAAATAAATTTAATAATGTGAAAAAATTATATAATGAAATTAATAATGAAAAATCAATTAAAAAATTTAAAAAAGAAAGTAATTTAAATAACATAAATTTAAATTTAAATTCTTTTGTTCATTATTTTCCAAATAATAAAATATTTTCAAATAAAAGTTTAGATCAATTGATTGCATTAACAAAAAATAAGAAAAAAAATTTAGAAAAAAACTTAAAAAATGAAAATATTAATATTAATTTATCAACAAAATTAAATTTAAAAAACATTGAAAACGAAATTGAAGAAATTTTAAAAATTAGTTCATTTAATAATGATATGAAAAAAATTTATAATAACAATAATAATAAAATAAATATCAATCAAAAAAATAAAATTATTGATATTAATGAATTATTCATTGAACATAATAATAATTTAATTAATGAAAGAATTTCTATTAATAATAATAAAAATAATAATAATAACATTACATTAAAATTATGTAAATTTAATTTTAATTACGACAATGAAATTTATTCAAACGATAAAAACGATGAAATTAATAATAATTTTAATTTTTTCTATAGCAACAGAAAAAATTTCATTGAAATTAGCAAAAGCAAAAAAAATAATTTATTTATTAATGATAATTATAATAAAAATATTATTTTCGATAATAATAATTATAATGAAAATGATTCAGAAAAAAATTTATTTGAATTTTATTCAGAAATAATAACAAATAATTTTTCAAAACAAAATTTAAATGATAATAATTATAATTTAAGCAATTTAGAAACAATAAAAAACATTGTTAAATATTTGAGCTTAAATTTTAAAAAAAATCGAAAAAATTTATTTTCACTTTTATTTAATCAAATTTCATCAAATCCTTTCACATCAAAAAATATAATAAAAAATACAATTAAATTTTATGAAGATTTATTTAAAGAAAAATTAATTAATGGAATTCCTTATAATTTAAATTCATATGAAAATATTAAAAAAGCAATTGAAGATTATTCTCAAATTGTTATTTATTCTAATTATCAAAACATTTCTCAAACAAACAATAATGATTTATTTTTATGGGGAAAAATTTATTATTTTTTACGAGGAGGATTTTTTAATGAATGTATTCAATTTATAAATGAAAATAAAAATTATAATAATAATAATCGAGAATTAATTTCATTTTTATTAATTTTAAATAAATACAATTTCTTAAATTTCAATGAAGAAAATGAAGAAGAATTAATTAATAATAATAATGAAGATGAAGAATCAATTATTGAAAATCTGATGGAAATTTATAAAATTCTAATGAATCCACAAAATAATTTAAAAGAAAAAAATCCTTTTCAACACATTTGTTTTACTTTAATAACGAAAAAACATAATATTTTAAATAATTTTATTTTAGAAGATTTTAATGATTATATTTGGTTTCATTTAAATATTATTAATTCCGAAAAAAAAATTTATAAAAAAATTATTGATGATGAAAATGTTTTAACATTAAAAATGTTACAAAATCATATTATTAATGCAAATAAAGATGAAATTATTAAAAAATCAAATAATTTTTTTATTGATTATTTACAAATTAATTTTAGTTTATTGTTATATAAAAATGGACTTAAATTCATTTCGGAATTTAATAATAATAATAATATAGAAAATAATATTGATTTTATAAATTTATATTTCATTTTAAATAAAATAAATTTAAACATTAATTTTTCAAATTTATCAAATGAAATTATAAATTCAGAAATAGAAAATGAAACAGATGATGAAATTTCCGAAAAATTCGTATCAAAAATTTTAATGTTTAATTCAAAATATTTTAAAGAAGTTATTTTTTATTTAAAATATTCAGACAAAAATTATTTAGACAACATTGCAAAATTAATTTTAATCAACGATAATTTTGACATTTTTCTTCCAATTAAAATTGAATCTTCAAATTTTTCAAAAAATAAAACGAAAATTCTTCAAATTGAAAAAATTTTAGAAGAAAACGAAGTAAAAAATTTATTAACTAAAATTACAAAATCTTTTGTTGAAAATTCAAATGATTTTATTAATTTTGATTCATTTGATCATTTAATAAATGTAATAAAATATTATAAAATGATAAATGAATTAATTTTATTATTATTTCATTTTTTTATTTTCATTTTGAAAAAAAAATTTCCGCCAAAAATTTTAATTTTTAATCAAGAAGAAAATGAATTTTTCATAAATGAAAAAAACATTTTATTTAAATACAAAAATTTATTAAATGAAATTAACAATTTCATTATTAATAATAATAACAACGAAAATGAATTTATTGAATATTTTTATGAAATTTTAGAACAATTAGAAATTTTAGAAGAAATTTTTGATTTAATTAATTTTAATAAAGATGAAATCGCATTTGAAATTTTTATTAAAAAAATAGTTTTTATTCAAATAAATAAAATAAATATTAACAGATTCATTGAAGATTTTTATAAAAATTTTAATAATGATTTAAAGAGTTTTTTACCAGAAATTTGTTTAATTTATTTTTATTTATTAAACTACAAAAAAGAAAATTTTATTTACGATAAATTTAATAATTTTGATTTAAATGAATTAAAAAATAAAATTCATGAATTATTAAGTTTAGTTAAAATTTTAAAAGAAATGAACATAAATCCAAAT
>JAEEGK010027227.1_pt1 | contig 11565 bp, 7 predicted proteins | sample 8958771 | NCBI WGS metagenome assembly JAEEGK01 (sample SAMN16246547, study PRJNA631951) | gut metagenome | biome: gut microbiome; feature: rumen; material: SC-attached | host: Bos | place: Iran: Karaj | collected 2018-10 | reverse complement strand
CCCCAATCCCCAATCCCCAATCCCCAAAAAGTCTTCAACTTATTATATAAATTTATTTTAATTTTAATATATATTTTTTTTGGTTTTATTAGTTTAAAAATACAAACTTTTTAGATTTTTGAAAAGAATTAATCAAAAATAAATAAAAATTTAATTTGCTTCTTATTAATGAAAAAATATATAAAATATATATATTAATGTTAGATAAATCAGAAACACAAAAGGTGAATGAATCAAATAACCTATTTTTAAACTTTGGTTTTTCCCCAAATTTTTTTTCAGAAATTAAAGAAAAAATATATATAATAGAAAAGAATCCAATGAGAAAAATATCTTCTACAAATGCCGTTTCTGCTCTTCCAATAGATGAACAAATTTCTCAAAAAAAAATTTATGATGCTGAAGATAAGGAATTATATCAACAACAAGAAGAAGATAATTGGTCTGAATTAAATAAAATTGATAATAGCAAAGAAAAAATAATTAAAAAATCAAATTCAATTTTTTCTCCAATTTCCTTTAAAGATAATAATTCAGTAATTTTTTCTACTTATTCCCAAAGTCAAATAGTAAATTTAACTAAAATTATTCAAGAAATGAATCAAAGTAATGAAAATAGAAAAGTAATTAAAGCTTATAAAAGTAAATTAAAAAGTAAATTTTATCGAATTTATGAAACTAATTCAAAAGATTATTTAGAAAAAGTAAAATATAAATTATTTCATAAATGCTGTTTTCCTCATTGTGGAAGAACTTTTTCTTCTTCTGGTTGGTTAAAAGCTCATTTTGAAGAACATATTAAAGATTTAAAAAAAAATTCTTTTAATATTCTTTTTGAAAAATTTATTAGGAATAACCAACATTCTTTATTTCAAAAAAATTTTGATAATTTACATATATAAAATATAATGTTTCCTTTTTATGATAATGGAAATTTGTTTTATTAATAATATAAATATTATATTAGTTTTAAAGCTATTTCTATTATCAAAATACATTTATCAATAGATAATTATTTAAACAAAAAATTATTACAATTTTTTTTATATTTTTATAGCATTAGTGTTAAAAAATAATAAAACTCTTTATAAAAATGTTTTTTAATATAAATTTAAAAATTTGATTCAAAAAAAAATAAATAATATAAGCTGATATCTCTTAATTACATAAATTAAAAAAAACGAATTAAATAAAAATCAATAGAGGAGAAAAGAAAAAATAAAGAAAGCAAATCAATAATTGAAATATTTATTAAAGAATCCAGGACTTGCATCAGGTTGATGTGAGCTTCTTATAAAGTATTTCATAATCTCCCCAAAATAAAACAAAATAATATGTTGTCCTAAACAAGGGAAAAAATGTTCAATTCTAATAGGTCTAGCACCAAAAGCAGTATTCAATCCAGGACAATAAATAATTAAACAAACTAATCCAAGTTCGAATAAAAACGCAAAATGTAATTTATGATTACTCATTTTATGAACAAAAACAGAAGAAATTTTAGTTCTCCAACAAAAAGCATTTGCAATTTGCATAATAACAACACTCATTAAAAAAGCACTTTGTGCATGTCTTAAAGCTTCAATTCTATAACAAACATAATCATCGTAATTTTGACCTCGAGAATCCATATGACAATCACCCCAAAATGAACTAGGTAAATCAGGGTAATATAAACGTAAATCAATATTAACATCACTTTCCGAATCCCAATTAGGAGCTTTTACTTTTGAATTAATATTAATATCTTTAGATTCTCCATGTAATCCAAGTAATTCTGAATTTTCTCGCATAAATGCACGAGAATTTCCACTATAATCTGAATCATATGGATTATAATAATCTTGTGCTGCAGGTGATATTCCTTTTTTAAATGCAAAATAAAATAAATTTAATGGACGGAATCCATAGTCATTTAATACTACAAAATATGTTATGAAACATCCCATACATTCAAGAACTCCTGTGAAAAAATATCCATATATAAATAATTTTAATGTACATAATTTATCTGTTTTTACATTACGTGGTTTACGAAGAAGTATTCCTCTTTCTGGAGCTTCATATGCTTGACAAATATTTGGAAGAATATCAGTTCCTACGTCAATACATAAAATTAATATTGTTGATAAAGGAAGAGGAAATTGTAATATTGTATAACCTAAAAATGGGAATAATTCAGGTATATTTGAAGACAAATTATATCCAATTATTTTTTTTAAAGTTTCAAAAATAACTCTTCCTTGTTTTACACCTTTCAATATATTTGGGAAATTATCATCTAATAATAAAATATCAGCAGCATCTTTTGCAACATCAGTTCCAACTTTTCCCATTGCAATACCAATATCTGCTTTTTTAATAGCAGGTGAATCATTAACTCCATCACCAGTAACAGCAACAACATGACTAAGACTTTGGCAAGCATTTACAATAGTTAATTTATTTTCAGGACTAGTTCTCGCAAAGACAACATCTCTTTTCATAATCCAATTACGTAAAAAGGAATTTTTATTAGGATTATCATCACTCATTGTACTATCTCTATCTAAATAAGCTTGAAGACGACCTCCTTCAATAATAATAGTGTTTGATTTGGCTTCTGCTTCTTCTATTGTTGCTAATTTTTCTCTTCTTTGAATTAATTCTGGTGTATCATCTAAATCACTTATAATACCTATTTGATGTGCTATTGATGCTGCTGTTAAGGATTGATCTCCAGTTACCATAATCACTTTAATTCCTGCAATGTGACATTTTGCTACTGCTTCTCTTACTCCATCACGTGGAGGATCTTCCATTGCTACTAAACCACAAAATGTCAATTCTGTTAAAGGAAAATTTGTATTTGGATCTTGTCCTTTAGGTCTTGGGTGTTCTTTGTCTTCTTTTGCTATTTCAAATTCATATCCTTTTGGATATTTTGATGAGTCTAATCTTTTATATGCTAAACCAATAACACGTTCACCTTTTAAAGCAAAGACTTGATTTGCTTGAGCAAATTTATTTCGGAAATTTTGAGTGATTGGAACATCATTTCCATTTAATAAATAATGAGTACATCTTTTAATTAATCTTTCTGGAGCTCCTTTCATTGCTAACCAATAATGACCATCTGGAGTTTCTCTTAAAAAACAAGCCCATTTTAAATCAGAATTAAATGGTATTGCAACAGGTTGTTTCTCTGGTCCTGCTAAATGAAGAGGATATTCACTTCTAATTTTATCAATTGGTTCTGTTTTTTCAAAAAATTTCAATATACCACTTTCAGAAGCGTCTGTATTTGTATATCTATCATCAATATTATTATTATATTCTTGAGTATATTGAGGTTGATATTTTTGTTTTAATTCATTTGTTATTCTATCTAATTCATCTTTATCTGCTTCTGGATGTTCTTTTTGATATCGATTTCTTTCTTGAACAACTGGTAAATAATCATCGGGAGTATTTGATAGAAATTGTCCTATTGATCCACATACTCCAGAAAATCTAAAAATATGAAATGACCTATCTGTAACATCAAATACTTTCATTGGAATTTCTTCATTATCTTCTGTTGTTAAATTCTTTTGAATGTCTGAAGTTTTATGTATTTCTCCGTCATAAAATACATGAACAACTGTCATTTTATTTTTTGTAAGTGTCCCAGTTTTATCTGAACAAATACAAGTAATGGCACCTAAAGTTTCAACACTTTGCAAATTTTTAACCATAATATTTTTAGAAAGCATTTTCTTCGCTGTAATAGCAAGAGAAACAGTAACAGTACTTAACAAACCTTCAGGGCAATTAGCAACAATAATACCAAGGGCAAAGATAAAATTAGTAATAATTTCATATCCAACAATTAATCCCAAAATAAAAAACAATATTCCTAAACCAACAGCAACACAAGCAATGATTTTAATAAACCTATTGATTTCAAGTTGTAAAGTAGTAGCTTCAGCTTCAGCAGAAGAAGCTAAATCAGCAATTTTTCCCATAAAAGTATCAGCACCTATTCTAATGCAAATACCAGTTCCTCTTCCTTCTTTAACATTCGTAGAAAAAAAAGCTAAATTTCTAGCTTCTAAAGCATTGGTTTTCCCTTTTTCACCACATTCCCTTCCAGCACTAACAGCAATGGATTCTCCAGTAAGGGGACTATTATCAACTTGTAAATCACCTTCAAGAACAAAGATTCTTAAATCAGCAGGGACTTTTTCACCTGTTTTAACATGGACAACATCACCTTTTACAATTTCTTGTGCTGGAATTTGTACTTCACTTCCATCTCTAGTGACACGAACAATGGCAACTGAAAAAGATTTAAATGAATCCATAATTTCTCCACTTTTCTGATTTTGAATAAAAGAAAAGAAACCTGAAAGTAATATAATAATTATAATAACTACTGCTAACCATAAATTTGCTATATCATCAGGAGCTAAACCATATCCTACAAATGATAATGCTGCTGCAATCCATAATAATAATGAAAAATAAGAAGTAATTTCTTTTACAAACATTAATATTGCTGGTTCCTTTTTTTTCTCTGGTAATGCATTTGGACCATATGTTTTTTTCCTTAATTCTACTTCTTCTGTTGATAATCCATTTTTAATATATGCTTTTTCCATTTCCATTCCTTTTTGTTCCATATAACTTATTGTTTCTTCTTGTAAATTTTGAGGTTTAATTCCTTCTTCAAATTCAGTCACATTTCCATCAGGAAATAATTTATAATTAATATCAATATCACCGAAAGTTTTTGGAATTTGGCTTTTATCTAAAAATAATGTTTTTTGTAATTCAAAAAAAGAAAATCTTGAAATTTTTTGCTCAGTCCAATCTCCTACACCTGCTCCTTTTACTTTATCATTTAAACCTGCAGCTTTACCTTTTTTTGAATCGTGATATCTATGGTATTTTCTTGATAAAGGATCTTTATCTTCTTTCATTTGTTCATTTATTATTTTTTTTGCATGTTCTGCTTGGAAATGGAAAATGGATGGTTTTTTAACATCCATTACTTCCCTTTCCTCATCTAACATTTTGTCCATTTTTTTTTATGATTATTCTTTTTTTTTTTTTTTCTTATATTCAAAATTTTTAATTCTATTTTTAAAAAAATTAAAAGTAAATATGTTTTAGTTTAAAAATGACTTATTATTGCTTTTAAAATTAAAGTTTTTTTATATTTTTAATGTTTTATTTCTGAGTGAAACTCAAATTTTTTAATAAAAACAACAATTATTATTTTATTTATATCAAGTATCGAAACAAAAATTTATAAATTTGGATGGTTTTTATATAAAATATAATTTTGAAAAATCTCCTTAAAACATTAATTTCAGAAACCAATCCACTCAATATTTTATTCTCTGAATTGTCAAATTCTTGTAAAGCTAATTTTATCTATTGATTGGGTATTTATTTAATAAATTTATAAAGTTATTTCGATTTTTCTAAACTATTTGAATTTAATACTGAAGACTCTTCTTCAGTATTTATTTATATTCCCTATTTTTTTAATAAGATAATTTATTAATGATATTTTTTTTTTTTTAATAATTAAAGTTATTTTTTTATATAATTTTAAACCAATTATTTTTTTTTGATTTTCATCTATCAAATTGAAAAAAACAAATAACCTTTCATATATATTTGATATATAAAAAGAAAAACAAAATATTATAATTTTTTAAATTAAAAATAGCCATTTTTTTCTCATTTTCTATATTATTATCTTCATTTCTTTATTTATATTAAAGAAATCTAAATCTATAAAATTTGTAAAATATTCTTCATAAATGTTCTGTTTATTATGATATCAAAACAATCTTGATATAATGATTAATTTTAAAATTGTTTTAATTTGTTTTTTTCATTTATAAATCAATCTTCAAGTTATTATTTTTCAGGATAATTGTTGAATCCAATTCATCGATAAATTAATATCATCACAATTTATATATTATTTAATAAGAAATGAATTTTTTTTGTTATTTTTTCATCAAAAATTTTTAAATTTCCTTTTGTTGCAAAAAAGATTTAAATGAAAATTAAATATATATTAAAAAAAAGAATATAGAAAGATGTTTTATTGAATATATTAACCAAAATATAATAATAAAGTTGAAAGTTATATATTAAATAAATGTGTTAATTGAAAAAACTTTAGTTAGGAATGAGGATTAAAAAGTGTAATTACATTGATTTTAATGATGTTTCAAGAACAATGAATAAAAATTAAAATAAATTTAATCAAAATAATTATAATTATATGAGTATATAGTGACAATTTTTATAAAATTTAATGTTATTATTAAAGGAATTAAGGTTGTTATTTATTTTAAAAAAGATTTTATTCTTGAGTAAATAAGTGAAATTAATAAATATTAATTTAATTTAAATTTAAGGTAATTAATTAATAAGATTTTTAATTGAATTGTAATGGCTTATTTTTTCTTTTTAAATATTTTATGTAATCAATTCAGAAAAATATTTTTAAATATATTTAAACAATTTATTAAATAATTAATTGATTTTTTGTTATGAAAAAAAATTAAATTGGTTAAATTTAAGTTGATTAACAAATAAACATTCAAAAAAAAGAATGTTTAGTAATGTTTCAAAAGTTAAATCTAAAAACTCAATTCCTCAACCAAAAATAAAAAAAATTAAAACAAAAATAGAAGATAGTAATCAAATAAAACAAGAAATAAAAAATCCGTTAATAAAAAGAAAATTTGGAAAAGATTTAACAAAAAATTATTCAAATATTCAAACAACTCAAAGTTATAGAGAAACAAATAATAAAAAACATTCATTTTCAGGATTAGAAAAAGAAAATGTAAAATAATAAATTTTATAATATAAAAATATAGTCTCAAATGAATTTAAAAAAAAATACTTCTTCATCTTCATCGCAACCAATAGGAAAAGTAAAGAAAAAAAATATTCCAATAATAAGAGCAACAAAACCTTTATATATTAATAGAAAAGATATTTCAAAAGAAAATAAACAATTTAATTCAATAGAAAAAAAACCAAGTAATTTAACATCAAATTTATCTCATTATCATAATAATAGTTTTAAAGGAAAAAAATCAAGATGTAATAGTAATAAAACAAATAATAGTAATTTAAGTATTAATAATAATAATAATTCACATTTAAGACATTCAATTAATGTTGTGAGAAAAATTAAAGTTCCTAAATCTTTAATTAAAAAAGAAATTCAAGTTAATACTCTTTCAATGTCTAATCAAGATATAATGTAATTTTATTTTTTTTAATTTTTAGGAAACATGCTAAAATTCCTATTTCTATGAAAATTTCTCTAAGTCATAGAGAAATGAATAAAGAACCTACAATTCATTGTTTTGATATTAATGAAAATAAAATTAAAACTATTGATGATAATAAAGAAAATATAGAAATTAATGGAAATAATAATTTTATAATTTTTTCTAAACCTTCTTCTTTAGTTAAAGGGATTGAAATAAAAGAAATAAAAGAAGTTAAAAAAGAAAAAGATAAAGAAAAAGAAAATGAAAAGGAAAAAGAAATAATAAATGAAAAAGATATTGAAAAGAGAAAAGAAACAATAGAAAATAATTTAATAAAATTACAAAAAATAGAAAAAATAATAGAAAAAAGAACTCATAGTTTAAGTCCATCAGTTCAAAAACCAATTAATTCAAATATAATAAACTATAATAAACAAAATAGTAATATTAATAGCAAAAACAATGTAAATACTAAAAATAATCATATAATCAATAATAATAATTCAAATAATAATAATAAAAAAAATCAATCATCAAAATTAAGAACATTATCTCCTCAATCAAGTAAATTTACAACAATAAAAACAGATAATAAAAAAATAAGACAAAAAAAAACAAAATTTCAAAAAGATATTTCTGGAAAATATTTTCCTTTAAATGATTTACTTCAAATAAAAAATATTCAAATACCTTTAGAATATTTAAATGATATTTATAAAAATTTATTAATAGAAGAAAAAGAAGGAATAATTCCAAAAGCAGAATATAATTATATGAAAAATCAAAATGAAATAAATGAACAAATGAGAAGTATATTAATTGATTGGATTCTTGATGTTCATTTTAAATTTGGTTTTACAGATGAAACTTTATTTATGACAATTGCTATAATTGATAGATATTTATCAATTGAAAAAATAAGTAGAACTAAATTACAATTATTAGGAATAACTGCTTTAATGATTTCTTGTAAACATGAAGAAATTGATTTACCTAAAGTAGATGATTTTATTTATATTACTGATAATGCTTATAAAAGAAATGAAGTATTTATTATGGAAAATGATGTGTTAAATAAATTAAATTTTTCTCTTTGTTATCCTTCTCCTATTAAATTTTATGAATTAATTACTTTAGCTTTTAAATTTAATAAAACAAAATTTTATATGGGAAAATATTTAATGGAAAGTTTTTTAATTGATTTAAAAAATATTAAATATAAAAGTTCTATAATTGCTTGTGCTTGTACTTATATAGTTATGAAATATTTTAAAATGAATAATTATCAAGAATCTTATAGTAAAAAATGGTTTATGCTTGATGAAAATAGTCCTAGTATTACTTATATTGTTAAAGAATGTGCTAAAGATATATGTTTATTTGTTGATAATATTCAAAAAACTAATTTTTTATCTTGTCAAAAAAAATATGCAAAAAGTGAATTTGAAAAAGTTTCTTTATTAATTGCGGGGAAATAATCTTATCTTTTTTACATGATTTAATTAATTATTTTAATTCTCTCAATATTTGTATAAGGTTTTTATTATATTGTTGTTTTTATTATTTATAATTTTACATATGTTAATATATTATTATATTTTAAGTATATATTTATTAAGAAATTTAATTTAATTTTTTTTTATTTATAAAATTACTTAATATATAATATTAACTTAACAACAATTTTTTTTTTTTTTTTTTTTATCATTTAAGTTACTGACTCTAAAATTATTTTTAACAACTATTGTTTCCCTATTGTCTTTTTCTTCTTTATTTTTTAAAATTTCTCTAACTAAATATTCAAAAATTTCTTTTATATTTTCTCCATTTTGAGCACTTACACTATAATATTTAATCCCAAAATTTTCTAAAGCGAAATTTTCAGCATAATCATCTTCTACTTCAATATCATTCGTTAAATCTTTTTTATTACCAGCTAAAGCAACAATACAATTTTTAGGACTATGTTTTTCAATTTTATCAAACCATTTATTTAAATTCTCAAAAGTGCTTAAAGATGTTTTATCAAAAACTAATAATACACCATCAACATTTTTATAATATTGATTTTGAATTGAATTAAATTTTTCTTGACCTGCAGTATCCCAAATTTTCATTGTTATTTTTTTATCATCTATAGTTATAAATTGTATTTTAAAATCACATCCTATTGTTGATATTGTATGATCATCAAATATATTATTTATATATCTATTTATAATAGAAGTTTTTCCTACTGATGCTTCTCCTAAAGTTATTATTGAAATAAAAAAGTCTGATTTTTTTTCTTCATCATTCATTTATCTTTTTAATTTTTTATTTAATGTTTTTAGTCTTTTTTTATTGTTTTCATATATAATATATCAAGTATCAATATGATTTTTAACCAAATAATCATATAATGATTTATTAGCATTTTAATTTCCAAAAGGTAATTATAACCTATAAATTAATACAAACAATTTTATAAGTTTAATTAATAATAACTATTTGCAAAAATTATTATATAAAATTGAATTTTCATTAATAAATAAATTAAATAATTTGAAACAATTATAAATTAATTTATGATATTGAATAATATAAAAGTATTAAAATGTAATAACATCTTATAAAGAGATTATTCTAAATTTTGAATTTTTTTGGGTTTAATTAATATTTTTTTTTATATTTAATTGTATATTATAGTATTTTTAATCTAAAATAATAAGATTATAATGGATATGTAATAAAGGTTCTCTAATTAATTTCCTTTTCTTCTTTAAAAATCTTATTTTAATATTAATCTAACTAGAATACAATATATTATGTTTATTGTTTTTGAAGTTAAATATTTTCTTTGAAGAAGAAATAAATTATAAGATTAATAATTTTTACATTTTTTCATTAAAATCATTTTGAGATAATTAGAATTTTAAAATTGTTTCAATATATTCCTTATCTTTATAATTTATTCAAATACTATATAATTAATATAAATAAAAATATCAAAAAAAAATAAAAAATTATTTTTCAACAATTTTAATTATTCAATTTTTAACGGAAAAAAAGAATTTCAGTGAATAAAAATTAAAAAATATAATTCAAAATATTTTATATTATAATTATATAACATTTTAAATAAATTTCCATTAAAAAAAAATATTTAACAAAGGATAAAAAATGAAGATACAATCAAGAAATGATAATTCACTTACAACTTCAATAACAATTGACAAAGATAATGAAATAAGAGAAAAAAAAGCTAAAGTATTTTTTCCTCGTCTTTTCTCAGATTGCAGTTTAGAAGAAACAGGAAGAAAAACAGTGAATCAAATTCCATCACATGATGAAAATTGCTTTGAAAAATTAAAAAATATTCGTTCTAATATTTCTAATTTAAGACAAAAGGTTTCTTCTTATTCTAAATTATATGAAAATTTATCTTGTCAAATTGAAAATGGAATTACTAATTTACCTAAAGAAGAAAATTTATTATTAATAGAAAATAAAAAATTAAAAGAAGAAAATTTATTTTATCAAGGTGAAAATTTAAAATTAAAAAATAAAATTTCTGAATTAGAAAAAGAAAGAGAAAATATGCTTTCTAAATATAAAGAAAAATATTTAAATCAAATAAAAGATTTAGAAAAAATATTTAATGAAACTTTAAATGATAAAAATAAAGAAATTGATTCATTAAAAAAATATCAAAATACTTTATTGAAAAAAATAGAATATATAAAAGAAACTTTTTCAAAAGAAAAAGAAAATTTAATAAAAAATAATGAAGAAATTACAAAAAGTAATTTAGAATTGCATAGACAAATAGGAAATTTATTTTATAATAAATGGAATAATAAGTTGAGTCATTTTAAAAAATTAAATTCAAAAAAAAAAAATGATTTAAGGAAAATAAGTGATAATTTAGAAACTGTAATTGAGGAAGATAAATCTGATTGTTATTTAAATAAAGATTTAAAAAAAAGTTTTAGTTCTAATAATATGAACATTTATAATGAACTAAAGTAAAGTGTAAAAATAGTTTTATAAAAAAATAATGATTTTTGTAATTATTAAGTAGTTACTTCATTCTTTATTCTGTTTTTTTTAATTTTATTTTTTGTATATAGTTTAAATATTTATATATAGTAAAATTATTATTAGAATTTGGGTTAATTTTAAAATATTTCTTTAATTTATTAAATTATTTTTTTTATTTTTAAATATTAAATATAAAATTCTTTAATGATTATATGAAGCAAGAAACAGAAATTGATTTTTCATTTAAGAAAGTCAAATAAAATAT
>JAEEGK010027218.1_pt1 | contig 11568 bp, 7 predicted proteins | sample 8958771 | NCBI WGS metagenome assembly JAEEGK01 (sample SAMN16246547, study PRJNA631951) | gut metagenome | biome: gut microbiome; feature: rumen; material: SC-attached | host: Bos | place: Iran: Karaj | collected 2018-10 | reverse complement strand
AACATAATTTAATAAAATTAATAACACCTTCATTATCAACTTTAAACAGAGAATTAGGAAAAATACCATTTTTAATATTATCATAAATTTTTAAAGTAGAATCACATTCATTATAAGGTTTTTCATTAGTTATCATTTCTATTATAGTAATTCCTAAAGAATAAATATCTGCTTTAAAAGAATATTTTCCTTCATGTACTTCAGGAGCCATAAATTCTTCAGTTCCTTTAAAATGAGTACAAAAATTTTTTTTCTCTTTTATCATTCTACATAAACCTAAATCTCCTATTTTAACATTTCCTGTTATTCGATCAAAAAATATATTATCACATTTAATATCTCTGTGAATAATATTATTTGAATGTAAATATGATATTCCCTTTAAAATTTCAATTATCCATTTTTTTATTAAGCTTAATCTTGGATTTCCTATTCTTTCTAGATTTTCTTTTAAAGAACCTCCAGAAACTAATTCTGTAATCATAATTATTTTTTTTTCATTTTCATTATACCATCCAGAAATAAATTGAACTATGTTTGGATGATATAATTTTTTCATTATATTTATTTCTAAACTTATTTTATTAAAATTATCTTCTTTTGAATTTAAATAAATTTCAATCCATGCTACTTCTCTTCCTTCATTATAATCATATCCTCTAAAAACTTTTTTATAAGAACCTCTTCCAATGATTTCATTGAACTAAAAAAATAAAAAATTATTAAATTACTTTTGCATAATTTGATTTTTTTTCAATTATTTTATTAATGTCGTCATTTATTTCATTTTCACTTTTAAAATCGCTTAAATCACTACTACTAATTATTACATTATCATTTAATTTTATTTCCTCTTTTATTGATTCTTCTAAACTGTTTTCTGAATCATTAAAATAAGAACTTGAGTTTTCATCTTCTGTCTTTTTTTGACTTAATTCTAAATTGTCTTTATTCATCAAATCTTTTATTTAATAATAATTAAATTGACATATATTTTTTAAAATTGTATTGAGGTAAATAATTATTTTCAATAAATTACCATATATTAATTAAATTAAGTAAAAAATAAAATTTAAAAATTTCTATCTACTAAGTAATTAATTAATCTAAATCAAAATTTTTTTACTTAAAAACTTAAAATATCTCATATTATTTGATATTTTTTAAAATATTGAAAACATAATCATTTCATTTTTATAATAATGTAATATTATAATTATAATTATAATTAAATAAAAAAAAAGAATTTAATATATATATAAAACAATAATAATATATTTATTTTAATTATTTAGATTTTTACTTTTTCTCCATTCTTTATAACCTATTTTTTCAATTAAAATACAATCTTTTTTAGAAATATAAATAATATTATATTTCCTTTTAAATTTTTCTAGCCAAGTTTTAGAAGCAAGAAAAGAAACATCAGAAGCTAATTCTAAAGCTTTTTCTCTAATTTGATTAGATTTAGGAAATATATTATTATTAATTGAATCATTATACCAATTAATTAAATCACTTTCTAATTTAGGAAATTTACTTTTTCTTCCACCTCCTTTTTTTCTATTAACTCCAAGTTTACACCATCTTTTAATATTTTTAGAAGGAACTTCACAAATTAAAGAAATTATTTCTGTTTCCCAATTATATATTTCTTTTAAATCAACACAAAATTTTTTTGCTTGAGATGTATAAATTATATAATGATGACGTGATCTTATTTTTTTCTTTCTAATTATATTTTTTATTATCTCTTTATTTACATTATTCAATTTCATTATTTCATTTGTTTTTTCTATTAATTGATTTTTACCTTTTTTTATTGTTTCAAAGTATATTTTTTGTAAATTTTGAAATCTCATTATTTTTAATATGTTATTATAGAATATTTGTCTTTGAAGTTCTATTGGAAATTTTCCTCTTTTTTTTCTCATAATTCTATTTCCTTCTTCATATTCTTTTTTATCTAATATTTTTTCTATATTAAATATATTTTCTTTTTTCTTTTTATTTTCTATTTTCTGTTTTTCTTTTAAATTGCTTGTTTTATTATTATTTTCTATTTTATTCATTTTTTTACTTGGATTAATGATTTTTAATACTTTAAACTTAATATTATTTCTTTTTATTTCATCATCAAAATTTGGAATTGAATAAAAGTCATTTTCTTCTTTTTCATATTCATTACTTAATGTTTTTTTATTTTTAAGATTTTGAAAACTAAAAAGAGGACTTTCTTTTATTTCTTTATTTTGACAATACAAATTATCTTTGAAAGAAATAATTCTATTTGGAGATTGAAAAATATTATAATCTGCATTAATTAAATTATTTTGGATAATTTGAAGTAAAGTTTTATCATCATCTTTGTTTTTTTTAAAGAAATTAAAACTATTAAATTCTAGATTTTTAACTATATTTTTTTCAGTTGAAAGAGGTGAATTATAATTTTTTGGAGAATTATTATCATTAAACAAACATAATTTATTATATTTTTTGAATAACATTGGATTTTTCTTTTTACTTGTATTTAAATTGCGTTTTCTTTTTAAAAAAGTTGAATACATTTTTCACTTAAATTTTTTAGTTTAATTTATCAAGAAAAAATTTTGTTAAATATAATTAAAATAATTATTTTTTAAGTTAAAAATTAATTTTATGTCTATTATACCAGGTGTTTCAACAAAACAAAGATTAAAAATTCAAAATAAATTAGATAAAATAATATCTCAAGATTTTTTAAATATTTGCCCTCATTTTGCACAAAACAATGATTTTTTTAATTTACAATTATCACAAAATCTTTTATCAAAGGAAAATGCAAAATTTAATGCAAATTTATCAAAAAAATTTCACTCTAAAACATTTAATACATATAAAATTGAACATATGAAAGAATTAAATAGTTTTTTAACTAAACCACATAAATTACTTAATAAATTATTTAATACTTTTACAATTTCAGAATTAATGATTTTATTAAATCATTTAAATGTATTTGTTAAAAATAAAGAAATAAGAAAATTTTTTCCAACAATAAGAAGTGAATCTCTTGAAAATATGTATCAAAATCAAACTACAAATGAATTAAATCAAAAAAAATTTTTACCTCTTTTAATACCTTATATAACTAATAGTGAAGGGAAAAAAAAAATAAAAAAAGATTTAATGGAAGAAGTAAAAAGTATATCCTTAAATCAAAGGCAAAAAGATATAGAAAAAGAATTAATAAATGAAAAAAATAAAAAAGTTTTAAGTGATATTATAAAAGAATCAAATAAAAAATTATTAAACATTCGTAATTTTATAAAAAATGAAAAATTACATATTAATCATCCTATGATAGAATATTATATGAATCAAAGAAAAAAATTAAATAAATCAAGTTCAACTCCTATTTTATTTAATAAACCAAATGTCAAAAAATATAAAGAATTATTTGATAAGAATGTTAAAAAAATTAATTACTTAAATTCATTAAAAAGTAATTTAATAAAACAAACAAATTTAATTAAAAAATATGAAAAAGAAGAAAACTTTATTTATAAAAAAAATAAATAATTTTTAAAAAAATTATATTATAAATATAAAACAACATAAACCGATGAGATTAATATTTGTTTTATTATTTAAAAAAATATGAATTATAATATATACATCCTATAAAATAAAATTATAAAAAATGGCTAAATATGATATAGATGAAATAACAACTTTTCATCAAATTTTAAATGAAAAATCAGAAGGTTTAATTTGTAAAGATTGTTCAATGAGATATATAACACAAATAATTATTCAAAATAATAAAGTTCATCTCCTTTTAAAAGTAAAAAAAAAATTTTCATATGATTTAATGGATACAATGGGAGATTTACAAATAATTGATATTTTAAATAATAATTCTTCAAATGATAAATTTAAATGTGCAAATTGTAAGAAAGAATTACAAAAAAGAGAAAAAAGTGATTCTGAATTAATGTGTTTAGAAAATATTGAAAATTTATACATTAAATTAGAATATCAAAATGAAGAATATAAAAAAAATTTAATTAACGAAATTGAGGAACAAATTTCAAAACTTAATTCATATAAAAAACAAATTGAAGAAACATATTTAATCAATAAAAAAATAAATTTAGATTTATTTGAAATTATTAAAATGATTTTCAATTCAAAACCAAAGAAAAAAAACGATGATGAATTAAATATAATTAAAGAATTAATAAATATTCCATTTTTAGATTTAAACGATTTAAATGAACAAAATTCAAAAAAATTTAAAAACCCAGAAATTTATTCAATTGTTGAAAAAAAAACAGAAAAATTAATAAAATATTATCAAAAAAACTTTTTAATAAAATTAGGACCAATTGAATGTATAAAAACGATAAAATATCATAGAAATAGTATAAATACATTATGTATAATTAATAATGATTTATTTGCTTCAGGTTCAAATGATAAAACAATAAATATATATAATTCTCATAATTATGAATTAATAAAAATTTTAAAAGGTCATACTGGATTTATATATTCTTTAACTTATTCTAAAAAAAATAAATGTTTAATATCTTCTGATGATGAATGTCAGATTAAATTTTGGAATATTGAAAATTTATTCAATGTTCAAAATATTCATACTATTATAAAAGATGAATCTTGTCATCATATATTTACATTAAATAATCAATATGATTTAAATATTCTTTGTGCTCCTTTAAATAATAAAGTTATATTATATAATATTGATAATTATCAAGAATATATTAATATATCTATTAAAAATATAAAAAAAAATTGCGTAATGCAATTAAATAACAATGATAAAATCATCATTCCTACAAACAATAATAATATTCATATTTTAAAAAATATAACTTTTGAAACTGAACATATAATGAATAATATTGATAAAGATTGTGTAATAATAAGTATTAAACAATATGGAAATTATAAACTTTTAATTGGTTTATCAACTTTCGTTATTAAAGTTTATGATTTAAGATCATATGATTATATAGATAAAATAAAAGTTTATAATTTAAATTCAATGATTTATTTAAAAAATGGAAAAATTTTTACAGGTTCACATGATGGTTATATTAGAATGTTTAATATATATAGTGGAGATTGCACTTATAGAATTTTAGAACATAAATATAGTGTAAATTGTTTTATTCAATTTAATGATGGAAGAGTCCTTTCAGGAGCTTCTGATGGCTTTATAAAAGTCTGGTGGTAATTTTTAATTAATTTCTTAATTAAAAATATAAATTTAATTTATATTATATATTATTTGGTTTTAATGATTTTAATTGAATTTTGAATTTAAATATTCCTTCTTTTAATTGCAATAAATTGATTAAATTAAAAAAATAAAATAAAAACCCCAAAATTTAAATTAATATAACAATAAAATGCAACGCCCAGGAAGTGCTTTATCAAAACTTCGTAACCAACAGAAAAATTTAAAAGCATCAGTATCTCACAATCCAATGCAAGAAAAGAAAATATATACAAAAGAAGAATTTATAAAAAATAGGGATTTTGAAGGAGCAATAACTTTATTAGAACATGAAAAACTTTTAAATCGAGAAAATATAAATAATCAACTTTGGCTTGCATACTCATATTTCCATAATGGAGATTTTCCAAGTGCATTAGAAATATATAATAATTTAATGAAGAAACCAAATTATGATTTAAATATACATACTTATAAAGCATGTTGTTTATATGCCTTATGTAAATTTAAAGAAGGATTAGAAGAAGCTAAAAAAGGTTTAACTTCAGAATTAAATAATAGAGTTAAATTTCATTTAGCTTTTAAATTAGGTCAAGGACAAGAAGTTATTGATGCTCATTCTAAATTAAATCAAAATTCAATAAATGATCAATTGACTCTTGCAGCCTTACATTATTTAAAAAATGAACAAGAAGAAGCAATTGAAATATATAAGAAAATATACATGGATAAAAAATATGATGCTTTAAATATATATTTAGCAATGTGTTATTATAAAAATGAATATTTTGATATTGCTTTAGATTTAGTCAATCATTATATTTCAATTCACCCGGATTCAGTGATAGCAGTAAATTTAAAAGCTTGTATAGAATATAGTTCAAATGGTAATGACAAAGAAGCCAAAAAAATATTATTTGACTTACAAGAAAAGACAAAAAAACCAGATTTAATAGAAGATAATGATATTCTTCGTCACAATTTATCAGTATTTGACACAAGTGACTCAACAAGTAACAAATTAAAAACATTTAGTAACTTATTAGATATAATTCCTGAAGCCCGTCAAAATTTAATAATTTATTATTTAAGAAATGATCAAATAACCCAAGCATATAATTTAATAAAAGACATGCAGCCAATAACAACTAAAGATTATATATTAAAAGCAATAGTACATTGTGTAATGGGATATCAACAACAAAGTGAAAATCCTATAGAATTGAATGATAATTTAAGAAAAGCACAAACATTCTTCCAAAGTATAGGAGCAAGTACAAGTGAATGCGATACAATAGAAGGAAGACAATGTATGGCTTCTTGTTTTAGATTAGGAGGAATGTTTAATGATGAATTAATATATTTAGATTCTATTGAACAATATATGAAAGATGATGATGATTTTAATTATAATTATGGAGTAGCTCTTTGTATGTGTCAAAATTACAAACAAGCAGAAGAAGTTTTAAGTAGAGTAAAAAGAGAAAAATATAAAAATGATCAAAATTATTTAAGTTGGTTATGTAGATGCTTTATTGCTAATGGAAAACCTGAATATGCTTGGAATTTATATATTTCTATTGATAATCATCTTGTCGCTATTTATTTATTAAATTTTATTGCAAATGAATTTTATAGAATGGGTGCTTTTTATTTTTCTTTTAAAGCTTTCTTATTTTTGGAAAAATTTTCTCCAAGTGTTGAAAATTCCAAAGGAAAAATCTCATCTGCAATTGGAGTTTTTTATCAGTTGTTAAGTGGTAAAAGTGACAGTGATAAATTACAGGAAATTATTCATTATTTATGTGATGGACAACAAACTCTTGAAGTTAATAAATGTATTAAAGTATTTAAAGATTGGGGTAATGCTAATGGAGTTAATTTTACTGATGAACCTGTTTATGGTACTGAAGGAGATGAATGAAGTTTTTTATTTTTAAACATTTTTTTTTAATTATAAAATTTATAAATTAAAACTAAAAACCTAAAATATTTTAAAAAATAAAATGGGTGTTTGTGAATCAATAAATTCCAAAAATCATAATTTCAAAAGTCAAATAAGATTAGGAACTGAAAAAAGTAAAGGAACAAACACATCATCAAAAGAATCATCAATAAATAAAAAAAGAATATCAATATCTTCTTTAAAAGATGATTATTTCCTCCCAGAAAATTTAGTAAAAAGAGATGATATAAATAAATATTATAAATTATCATCTGAAATAATAGGAAAAGGTTCATCTGGTATAGTATGTATCGGAGAAAATTCAAATGGGAAATTTGCAATAAAGAGAATAAATAAAAGTACAATTAAAAATTTAAATGACATAATAAAAGAAGTAAAATTTAGTCAATTAATACATAAAAATATAATAAAATATTATGAAGTATATGAAGATATAAAAACAATAAGTTTTGTAATGGAATTAGGACAAGGAGGAGATTTATATGATTTTATAGTAAATTCACCAATAGAACATTTACCATTAGATATATGTATAGATTTGGCTTATCAAATATTGGATGTATTAAATTATATTCATAATGAAATTGGAATTTGTCATAGAGATTTAAAACCAGAAAATTTTATGATTACTATAGATAAATTCAATAATCCAGTTATTAAATTAATTGATTTTGGTTTTGCTACTTATATTCCAAAAGAAGGAAAACTGTTATATGAATTTGTTGGAACTCCTCAATACTGTTCTCCTGAAATTGTTAGTAAATATGGTTATAATGAAAAAACCGATATTTGGTCTGCTGGTATTATTTTATTTAATATGATCACTGGGTATGAACCTTTTAAAAGTTCAAGTTTAAGTAGTTTAAGTGATGAGATTAAATTTAAAACAATTAATTTTGAATATATTCATGATAATAAATTAAGAAGTTTAGTTGAAAAAATGCTTGATAGACAAATTTATAAAAGAATCAGTTCTAAAGAAGCTTTTGAAATTGCTAAAAAAATTAAGGAAGAAAGAGATAAAGAATATATAAAAGAAATCGAAAATAAAAGTAATTTAAAATATGAAAAAAATAAAAGAGAATATGATATTTTTTGGGAGAATTTTACTTCTAAAATGACTTCTCCAGCTTTTTTTTCTTAAACCTTTGTATTTTTACATTTTTTGAAATTTTTTATAGTAATATTTTTAGTAAAAAAGTATATATAATAATAAATTTTTGATAAATTAACAATTAAATAGATATATTAATTATAATAAGGCATATTATATATATTTAAACAAAATATTTAATTTCATATTATAAAAACAAGATAAATTTTTTTTATTATATAAAAATTAATTTGAAAATATATTATAGAAATCAATAAAATTAAAATCAAATTTAAAAATGAATTGTAAAGAAAAAAAAATGCATATCTGATTTTCCAAAAAGAAATAGAAATATCAAATAAAAGTTATGAAATATCAGAAATACAGTAGAAATAAACCCAATAAATCCAAAATCAACAATTCGAATTCGAAATCTATTAACTATAGATAAGCCAGTGTCAAACAGATCCAGCTTGGTCAACTTGGAGGATTGGGAATGTGAACAATGCCCAACTTGTCGAAGAAATAGCCCAGGTTAACGTGTTTAAAATAATAAATTTGCATATTGTAAAGTATTGACTATTATGCATTTCATAATATATTTCATTCTATTAATAACACATACAGGAATATATTCATCAAATATAATAATTCATGATTTTCAGGTTCTTATTTTGTTTCGGTTAAAGATAAAGCCTTTGTAAATCCAATTAATATATAATTATATTAGATTAATGATAAAGAAAAATTAATTGAGATAAAGCAATTGATAAAGGAGATGAAAGATATAATATGGAAAACCATCATTCATTTGGAATAATTGTCATAGTCATTTTGCTTTTATTTTGATGTTGTTAAATATAAAAAAGTAATTATAATATGGATAATATTTACTGGATGTTTATTACTAAAGGAAAATATGTAATTTTGATGGGAATTGTTAAAATTTATATTGTTTTAACTGTTTTATTATATAAAAATTTTTATTTGTTCTCATTAAAAAAATTATTTTATATATATAACATTATAAGAAAGAAAAAAAAATAAATATTACTCTTTATTTAATCATTAAAATGAGCTTGCATTAAAATTCCTTTTTCATAACCAATATTTACATCATTAATATAAAACTTAAATTGTTGATAAATATCAATTTGATTTAAAATATTAAAAAACTCATCTTCAGTATATTTTTCAGGAATATGTTTAATTCTTTCTAAAATAAGTGAAAGAGGTAAATTTAATAAATCTTTTTCTTCCATTTTTAAAATAGAAATAGCAATTTCATATAAAAAAATTTCTCCTTTTAATAAATAAACATCCCATAATCTTAAAACAGTTTGATAATTAAAAGCTTTAATAAAAACATAATCTAACCATTGTGAAAGATAAATAGAATGTTTAACTCCTAATTTTTCTAAATGTGTCTTTAATAAAGGAGTATGTTGTTCTAATAAATTAGTGAAAAATAAAGTTCTTATTTCAACAAAATCTTTTTTATTTTTTAGAAATTTAATTAAACAAGAAGGAATAATAAAATTAGCTAAATTAACAAAAGCTTGAAAATAATTTTCAGAATTTAATAATAGAATTGCACTTATATAAACTAATTGTTGAGAATAATTAACATCTTGTCTATATAAAATAAATATTCTAACAATTTTAAATAAATTTTCACTAAAAGAATTAATATCATAATATTCTTTATCAATATGTATTCCAAATATAGTATTTGATATTTTTAATATATCATTTAACATTTCATTTAAAACAAAATCTTCACTTAAAATAGGATCTTCATTTTTTTTATTCTTTAAATGTTCTTGATAAAGCTGGTTATATTCTTCAAAATTTATTTTTTCAATTATTTGAACATAATGATCAACAAAATTTTCTGTTATTGATAATTCATTTCCAATTATAATAGGCCAAATTCTTTTTCTTAAAAAAGAAGGAATTCCTAAAGTCCAAAGATGATAAAATTCAGATTTATTTAATAAAATTTTTTCAAAATTATTATCTTTAATTTTATTATTTTTCATTTTTTGAAAAATTCCACTTACTTTTTGATTAAAACTTTTCTTACTTTGTTCACTTATGTTATGATATAATTCCAAAGAAGAAGTTCTTTTAATTAAATATTTTCTATATAATTCCCATTTTAATAAAATTTCAGTTCTCCAAATAATTTCAATCGTTTCTTCTTTATTTTCATTTTTATCTTTAGGTTTATTTTTTTTAAATTGAGTTAAACCTTTATTTCTCTTTATTAAAAATTTTATAGCATGAAACCATTTTTTTGTGATTCCATCACTTTCATTTCTTAAATCAATAGTTCCTTTATTTAAAACAATAGAAAAACAATTTTGATCATAATCAAGAGGAATTTTATATCTTTCAAAAACTTTACTTGAATTTAAACCTAAATATACATTTTTAATATTTTTTATATCCACTGATTTTTTAGGAGTTAAAGAACAACAATTTGAAGTTGCTTTCCAAATTAATTTATTTTCATCTTTTGATAATTGGAAAAATCTTTCATGTGGACTTGCATAATTCCCATATTTTAAAAAATTTTGTCCTTGTTTAATCATACTTAAATATTCTTTAGATTCGTTATCAGAAATATTATTATGATTTAATTCATCTTTATTTTCTACTTTTGCTTTTCCAGTTACAACAAATCTTTTGTAAATTATTTCATGATAATCATGTTTAACATCTAAAGGATTATTTTTTAACTCATCATATAAATTAGAAACATAATCTTTATTACAAGATTGATTCATTGAAATAAATTCTTCTTTTTTTATTACATTCATATTTTTAATATCAGTTCTAATAAACATAGTATTTAAAGCAAAGATTGTAGAAGCTAATAAATATAAAGCATCAGAATCTTTATAATTTTCACTTGGATTATTATCATTATAATAAACTATTGTAAATTCATTTATTATATTTAATATTAATCCTGCATCTTTTGGTAAATTTAATCTTGATAATAAAAATCTTATTGCATTTAAAAATGACATTCCTTTAAAATTTATTTTTTTCATATATGTTTTTAAAATTACAAAATTTGAATTTAATCCTTTATCTTTTGCTAAAAAATCTCCTATTATGAATGTATCTAAACCATTTATTACTAATAAAAATTCAGCAAATTCATTTTCATTAAATAATATTTCACTATTATATAATTCATTATAACAATTATCATATTTTTTTAAATTAAATGAAAAAATTGATTTATCT